>JACYYJ010042511.1_pt1 | contig 159204 bp, 229 predicted proteins | sample 8236861 | NCBI WGS metagenome assembly JACYYJ01 (sample SAMN14103086, study PRJNA606662) | landfill metagenome | isolation source: landfill solid waste | place: India:New Delhi, Okhla landfill site | collected 2017-11-05
CCCTCCTGGTCCAGTGCGGCGTCATGCCTTCACCCCCAGCCGCTCGCGCAGGGCGGCGACGACAAAATCCAAGTCTTGAGCAATCCCCGCGAACTCTGCGCACTCAGGAATCCTCGCTTTGAGCGTCTGCTCCATTGCCGTCTGGTGCGCGCGACCCAACGCCTGCCGCAGCAGGGCTTCGTCGCGCTGTTCGCGTTCTTCCAGTTCCCGCAACGCCTCCGCCAGCCGCTCAACAAGTTCCTGTTGCTCTCGAAGCGATCGTACTAGTCGCTCAGCGTTTTCTTTTTCTGCGATCCAACTTCTCTTGAATGTGCTCACCTCTGCCTGCAACTTCTCTACAACGGCTTCTGCTTTCACAGCGCGTTCTTGGTAGGGCAACAGGTCCTTGGTCAGTGCTGCTTGGAACTCGAACTCCGCCCGCAGCCGCTCGTTCTCGGCCAGCAGTTCAGCCATGTTGGCGCGGGCGTAGGCTTCCGCCTGCTCAGGAATGAGCACCTCTTGCTCCCCGTGCAAGTCTCGCACCCACGTACCCGCAGGCAGCGGCGACTGCTTCGCGTCCTGGCTCACTCTCCGTTCTCCAGTTCATACACCTCCAGTGCATCGTGGAGTTCTCGGATTGCGTTCTCGACGCGACCGTTTGGACGACAGCGATTCGGGTACATACCCGCTAGAAGATTGGCAACTGCTAGCAGCAGGCGCTCGCCGGTTTGAACTTCTGTTGCGTTCTCTACGGTTGCCGGGCGCTCAGCCGGCATGGAGGCAGCACGGATGACATCATTCGCAAACGCGAACAACTCCTCGCGATCCAGCTCCCAGTAAGGTCCAGAGATCGTGCCTTCGCGAAAACCGTGCTTGGTGGCCAACTCTTCAACAGTTGGTGCGTCCAAGGAGTTGGTGTTCTGGTACTTCGTCAGAACCCAAGAGAGACCCGCCTGAAGCGCACGATAGGACTGAGGGTGGATGGTGTGATCGGCTTTGCGCAGGGCAGCGATACCACGTGCAAATTCTTCGACCATCCACTGCGGTACATCTACAAATTCTTCGCCATCAATGTTCATCATATTTGTCCAAGTGAGTTTCTTCTTCCGTCCAGAAGCCACGCGGGTCACCGGGTGGTACTCCATCCATCATAGCCTGAACGTCAGCCAAAGCTTGTGCGTATCCGCCAATGTAGCCTTCGCTCGCTAGTCCGCGCGCATAGAGGGAACCGCCATGTTGGTGCATGGCGGTGTAGGCTCGCTTCTGTGCACGACGCAGCTTCCTTCGGATTCCCTTAGCCATTGTTCTCTTCTCCCTTGTCTGCGATCAGGGCGTCTACTGCCTTGTCGAAATCCTCGCCCGAAAGCCACATCAGGTTGTCTTCGTGTGCCGCATAGTTGTACTGGTCACGCAGGTAGCGATAGCGCCGCCCGAGCATATTGATGGATGCCACTGCTCGCTCTTGAGCAGTTCCTTCTCCAGTGTCCCAATCCGGATAGGCAGCATCAAGCGCATACACCACGGCAAGCCACGCATCCGTGCACTGCTTCATAGAACGGAAGCTGACGTATCCTGCAGCGTAGGCTTCTTCGTCGGCGGTGGAGCGACGTTGGGGTTGCTGTCCGTAAGGGCTGGTGCGGATGAAGATGCCGCCGTGAGTCACAGATTCCAGCGTGACGCGATCCAAGCTCAAGCTACCGTTCGGCGCACTAAGCCACTTGCGCAGCCGTTCCATGTCATTGGGGAAGACTTCGACGATGTGTTCTCGATCCTGATTCTTCTCAGAAGCCTTCCATGGCCAGTGATTCGTCACAGCTGTCCAGCTCCCGTCATCCTCTTGCTCGACACGAATGACTTCCAGGCTGGTGCTGCCGGTGATCCCGTTGTTGCGGGTTTCGCACTCGATGTTGATCTTGGGCGCTGCGGGCTGCTGGGCGAGGGCGTCACGCAGCACTTCAAAGCACTGCATGGCGGAGTGCTTGTCAGGACCGACCAGTCCCGACTTGCTGATGTATTGCGGCAGGTTTCGCAGCGCGGTCTGCAACAGCGAATCCCTCGCAGGCGCTACAGGTGCGGGCTGCTGGGCGAGGGCGCGTTCGAGACGATCCGCCCACTCCCGCATGACTTCCGGCGCACCGCCCTCGTCCGTGAACTCGCTGGCGAGGTTCCTGATTTCGCCGGGCAAGCCCCCCACCCCCACGGGCGCGCTCGCCTCCGGGCGCGGCGGGGCGGTGTAGAGCTTGGTGCCGGGCGGCAGCGGGCGCTCCAGCGCCACCATCGTGCTCAACGCCTTCGGTCCGAACACCTCGCCCGCCATGCACGCATCCGTGCATTCGATCTCTCGACAGTCAGGGCACAATCCACCATAGCTGCCTTCCACCAGATGACTCGGTGCAGCGCCCATGTGGTCGCCAGCCTTGTGCTTGGGGGCGGACAGGGACACGAGGGCGGATTCCAACTCGTCGGCCATGTACCCGATCCGGTCGGCCATGTCGTTCCCGCTCCAGGTGCCGGAGCGCCGCATCGCATCGTTCGCCAATCCGCGCCATTTCTGCGGCAGGCTCCGCAGCACTTCGATGGGGTCAGCGGTCATCCCTCTTCTCCTTCCTCGATATGGGTCAGCATGACGGATTGGACGAGCACCTCTTCCCCGAAAGAAACATACGCCCCGCCTTCTTGCTTGAAGGCATAGCTGGTCAGGCGCTGACCATCCGGATTGTGTTTGTTCCGTTGACCCATGAAGACGGCGCGCACGACGGCAGCTGCTTCTTCCGCTTCTTGCTTGTTTTCGTACTCGCCCGGTCCGCTACGGAAGGTGCCAAGAGGGGTGACGAGGGTGATGAACAGCTTCATGATGAAGTTCCTTCAGTTGAACAGTTCTGGGAAGGCGGCAACGATACGGTCGCGACCGTCTTGAAAGCGTCGAGCTGCGATGTAATACTCGTCGTTGGGATCCCCAATGTTTGACTCGGCGATGTCTTGGGCGTTCTCGAGTTCGCCTTCGACGGCGATCGCTTCGCGCTCGTTCAACTCGACGTTGGCGTACCGCGCCTTGTGGCTGATGCCACGGAACTTCGCAGACAGTGCGTCTAGTGTCTCATCGGTGAACCCATAGTGATGCGCCATGTTGCCTTCTTCACAGCCGTCTTGAAGCATGACTTCGATCTTGTGATAGATCTCTTCGATCTGAGACTTCGTGAAGCGGATGGTTGCGGTCTTCATCAGGTGTTGTCCTTTGCGTGGATGCCGGCAGCCGCAGCTGCACGCGGGATGTAACCGAGTTCATAGTGAATGTGTTCTGCCGGGCAGAGGCGCTTCATCCAAGTCATGAAGCGCGGGCAGTGCCCCACGGCTCCGCTGTCTTGGTGTGCGTAGTGATGTGCCATCTCATGCGCGACATAGTAGTCGAGATATCCGACCTTGGTGGTCTTGATGGCGTGCACGGGGATGGTCACCACACGACCCCAACCGGGGCGGTTCCAGTACGCGCGACCACGGCACTGATTGACCGCGAAGAAGTGGATCTTGATCTTGGGAACCGGCTTGTACCCAGCCGCGCGCTGGCGCGCAGCGTACTCGTCATAGATCCGATCAGCGATCTCCTGCATGCGCGGGGTCTGATCTTCGATCACCGAGTTCACAGGGTACTTGCGGTTCTGGGCGAAGCGAGGCATTTCCGATCTCCGTAGGTTGGCGGATACTTCTCTATTTCAGACTATATTGTACCTTGTCCTGTTTGAGAAGTAAACCGCCTGATGCCTACAGGCTTTCAGAGGAACGTTCGCCCCTCACATTGCACTTGACGAAGAACTGGTCGCTCATGTCAGAACACCTGCGCATACAGCGGCACGCGATATGCGGTGGTGTTAGCGTTTTCGAGGTCGTCGGTGATGTCACCGGTAGTCGGGTTCAGCTTGGCGACCAGTTCGCCGTTGAACGGGAGTTCCGTCAGAGGCTTGGCATCGTATGCGTTGACCAGCGCCAGCGGATCAGTGGTGATCATCCCAGGCGAAGAACGGTCGTTCTCGATGAGCCACACGTTCGAGAGCGCGAGCGCCATCGCCTTGCGGAGATTGTTCTCATTCAGCTCCATCGTGTGTACGAAGAACTCTCCGTTGACCTGCCCGTTGAATTCCACCATCCACTTCCAGCCTTCGCCGTCGTCCATGTAGAAGATGACCAGACCCTTGTAGCAACCTTCCTCAAACACCTGTGCTCCGGGATAGACTGCCGGGTCGTCGCTCTCCGTCACCGAGAACATCTTGAAGCGGTTGAGCTGGTCCGCAACAAGGTTGGCGATTGCGCCAGCGATGGCGGCATTGGTGATGTTCATGTGCGTGTTCCTCGTGGAAAGAAGTGGATCAGGCGCAGTACGCAGTACGCAGCTGCTGGCGTTCACGGCTGCGGTTGTTGGTCGAACCGAACTTCTCCGCCTTGCGGCGCTTCGGGTGACCATCATTGAACCGCGACTCTTCGCTCTTCCAGTGGCGGAAATCCTTCTTGTTACGCATCATCGTGTCCTCGGTGGGTTGGTTGTGGTGGGGTTCAACTTGAACCCCACCGGGTGAAGGTTAGGCGCGCTTGTTACGGCGACGGTTCGCCGCAGCCCGTTCGGCGGCTTCCTTGGAAGTCACCACAGTTCCGTCGGCACGGATGTGACCGACACCGGGCACGTACTTCTCCAGCCACGGGTGCTCCGGCGGCGGAGCATTCAGCAAGGCACGAAGATCGACCTTGAACTCGTGGATCTCGAAGTCCCCGACCAGCGAACCTTCAAGCTCCTTCACGGGCGGCTCTGCAATGACGCGGTCGATTGCGTCAGCAGCAGCATCGTAGCTCAGGAACACTTCGCCACGGTGGCGACGCAGGACCTCAACCTTCTTGTTGACATTGACGGCAAGGAACCGGTCCGTGGGGTTGTGGTAGACAACGAAAGCAAACATCAGACTTTCCTCAGGGTTGTGCCCTAGCGGGCGTGGTAAACTTCTCAGTTGCGACAAGTATAGCCCATTACAGAGGGAAGTAAAGCGATACAACACTGTAGTGGCAAGTGGTTGCCTAAGTCATTGATTTTACAGAACTGCTAAGTTGTTGATTTCACAGCTAATTGTACGCGATGCCTGCGGCTTCTGCTTCGCGAGGGTTGTAGTCTAGCTCGTGGTGCCAGAGGTCAGCCGGGCAGATGCGCTTGAACCACTTCATGAAGGCACGGCAGTGAACGTCGCTACCGTCAAAGCAACTCGCGTAGTGGTGCGCCAACTCGTGCGCGAGATAGTAGGAGAACAGACCCGGCGCAGTAGTCGCCCATAGCGGAACCACGACCACGCGTGTGCCATCTTCTAGCGTCTCCGCGAAGCCACGCTTCCGGTCCGCCACGTACACCTCAACGTTGAGCTTCCGCCGCCCTTTCAACAGCTCCACCGCAAGAGCACGGGCTTCTTGCGTCTTCAGTTCATCGATCTTCCGGACCCGGACTTTCACACAACACACCTAAATACAATGACATGGAGAGGACACTACATGGCAACGCCAGCTCGCTACTCTGACTTCAACACCGCCTTCGCACCGCACCCTGTCTCGGGTGACTTGGCACGAGTGACCGACATCGAAGCCATCAAGCGTTCTGTTCGCTCGCTGATCCTGACGGACAAGTATGAGCGCCTGCTTGACCCAAAGATTGGAAGCAACGTGCGCGCGATGCTGTTCGAGCCAATGGACGGCACCACGGCTGCCGCGCTGCAGTCGTACATCACCGAGGCGATCCGCAACTATGAGCCGCGTGCGAACTTGATGCAGGTTCAGGTCATCCCCGACTTGGACAAGCAGACCTACACCGTCAACATCGTCTTCGGCGTCACCTTCTCCGAACAGACTACCAATCTCACCTTCTTCTTGGAGCGCATCCGCTGATGGCAGGCTTCCTCAATACAACCGAACTCGACTTCCAGTCGTACCGCGACAGCCTCAAGGAATTCTTGAAGCAGCAAGACCAGTTCTTGGACTATGACTTCGACGGTCCGAACATGGCGGTCCTGCTGGACCTGCTCGCGTACAATGCCTATCACCACGGCGTGTACTTGAACATGGCGGGGAGCGAGATGTTCATGGACAGCGCGTCCATCCGCGAGTCCATTGTTAGCCACGCCAAGGAACTCAACTACTGCCCGCGTTCGCGCGTGTCGGCAACTGCACTGGTTGACATCAAGATCACCGGCAACAACTTGCCGGCAACCATGACCATCCCGAAGAACTATCAGCTGACTGGTCGTTCTAAGGACGGCAAGGTGTTCACGTTCCTGACGAACGAAGCGATCAACGTCGGCGTCGCCAACAACCACACCGCCAAGGGAGTTCCTGTTTACGAAGGCAAGTGGGTTCGTGAGACGTTCGTCGTGCAACCGGGAGAGAGGTTCATCCTGCAGTCAGCCAACGTTGACATCAACTCCATTGAAGTTCAGGTGCAAGCTTCTAGCTCCAACACCAGCACCGAGACTTGGGTGCGCGAGACCACGTTGTTTGGATTGTCTGACCAGACACCCGCATTCTTCGTGCAAGGTCACGGCGCTTACAACTATGAGGTCACGTTTGGTAACGGCATCGTCGGCAAGAAGGTCGAGCCGGGCAACATCATCCACGTGTCCTACCGAACCACCCTTGGCGCTGACGCAAACGGCATCAAGAACTTCTCCGCGTTCCAGGCGATCGAAGGCTTCCCAAACATCAGCGTCTCGCTATCGAACACGAACAGCTTCGCGACCGGCGGAGCAATGCACGAATCGGACGATGACATCAAGTTCAACGCACCGCGATACTTCCAGACCCAGGAACGCGCTGTAACCGAGAGTGACTATGTCACTCTGTTGCGCAACGAGTTCCCTCAGCTAGCGGCTGTGACTGCGTTTGGTGGCGAGTCCGTTGAACCGAAGAAGTACGGCAAGACCATCATCTCCGCTAAGCCACGCGGTTCCGACATTCTTCCGAACGCATACAAGGACCGCATTGCGAAGTTCCTGAACAACAAGACCACGTTGACCATCGATCCGATCATCATCGACCCGGACTACTTCAACGTGCACATTTCTTCGCGCGTCACCTACAACCTCAACAAGACCATCAAGACACCAACCGAGCTAACGGCTGCGGTCCTTCAGGCGATCAAGTACTACAACGTCGACCACCTTGAAGACTTCTCGGCAGACTTGCGCTACTCGCGACTGCTTTCGTACATCGACAACGCTGATCCTTCTATCGTCTCCAACGACACCGACGTCATGATGACGAAGAAGCTGTATCCGCTACTCGGTAAGAGGCAGTCGTACAGCTTCCAGTACAACAACCAGCTGGCGGATCCAACCGATTCTGAAGTGGTCGTATATTCTTCGCCGTTCGAGTGGCGTGCTGGCAACATCACCTACAACGTGTTCATCGAAGACGACAAGCAAGGCAACTTGCGCATCGTCACGGTCGACCTTCAGGACAACAAGGTCGTCATGCAGAGCAACGTTGGCACGGTTGATTACAAGAACGGCAGCACCACGATCTCTGATCTTGTGGTCGAGCGCATGTTTGGCAACTCTCTAAATATCTATGCCCGACTGGCTCACGCGGACGTCGAGACTATCAACAATCAGATCCTGACGATTGACCCATCCGACGTTCAAATCACCGTCAACGGAATTCGTGCATAATGAACCTCGACAAGCACCTGTCTCCTTACATCCTTTCTCAGTTCCCTCGACTGTACCGCGAAGAAGGTCCGGCGTTCATCGCCTTTGTCCGCGCGTACTATGAGTGGATGGAGCAAGAAGGCGGCGTGCTACACGACTCCAAGCGCCTGCTTGAATACAGGGATATCGACACCACCACCGAGGACTTCCTTCAGCACTTCAAGGACAAGTACATGGTCGGCATCCCAGAATCTGTTCTGGGAGACAAGCGTGCACTTCAGAAGCACATCAAGGAGATCTATTCCTCCAAGGGCACCACGCAAGGTCTAGAGCTTCTGTTCCGACTGCTGTACAACGAGAGCAGCGAAGTCTATCTTCCCGGCAATGACTTGATGCGCCCTTCGGATGGCGTATGGCATCAGCCGGTCTACTTGGAAGTTTCGGTCAACCCATACAACGTGCTGCTGATCGGCGAACGCATCACGGGTCGCGAGTCCGGTGCAACTGCGATTGTAGAGGACTTCCAAGTTCGCTACATCAACAAGCGTCAGATCAACGTTCTGTTCTTGTCGAACGTTCGTGGTGACTTCCAGACCAACGAAATCCTACTGAACGATGTCATCGGCGATCCGCTGAACTCGCCTTCGGTTGTGGGTTCGATGTCAGAAATCCTGATCAACGAGTCAGGGTTTGGCTTCAAGGTTGGCGACGTTCTTGAAGTTGGCGAAGGCAGCGGCATGCTCGGCAAAGCAGTTGTCTCGAGCGTCAGCCCGCGCAACGGCGCAGTCCAGTTCACCATCTTGAAGGGTGGCTCTGGCTTCGCCAACAACAACCCGTGGGCACCGAACGAAATCAGCGTGACGGCAGTTGATCCAGACAACCCTGGACTTGGCGCTGACTTCGAGGTCGGCGAGATTGCGAACACCGAAGTCATTGTGACTGCCGTCGACCCGATCGAACCATACCTGAACACAACGCTCAACAGCACCAACTACAACTTCCCAACCTTCTCTCACGCAGAGAACATCGCGACACCGCTGAATCAAGCGTTGAACATCCAGAACATCACCGTTGGAACCATTGTATCGCTGCGCGCTATCAATCCGGGCGAAGGCTACAACGGACCAGTGGTCGTTTCGATTGAGAACCCGGTGATCTCCGGGTTGAAGCTGGAAGACCCAACCAACGGCAACTTCAAGGGCGACAACGCACACATCGACGGCAAGGCAGCTGCCGGTGATGGCGCGATCGACTCCGTCAAGATCCTCAACTCTGGCATTGGCTATGCGAACGGCGACGTCATCACCCTCGTCAACCCAGACGTTCCATACGTCGCGGGCGGCGCGGTTGTGCTCCGCAAGCAGGGCATCGGCGAAGGATTCTGGAAGGACACTCGTTCGTTCCTGAACTCCGACAAGTACATCCAAGACTCGTACTATTACCAGGAATATAGTTACGAGACTCGCCTGTCGATCGCATTTGAGAACTACTCTGACCTGCTGAAGAAGCTGTGGCACCCTGCCGGTACAGAAGGCTTCGGCAAGGTTGTCATCACGACTGAGATCGACTCCGGTTCTGAGGCAGTTGAAGTTGACATCGTTGCCAGCCGCATCACCGAGTACATGACTTCGTTCAGCACGCACGTGTTGACGGAAGGCATCACCACGACCCGCTACTACACGGAGTTCTCCACAGAGTACCCAACAATCAGGGACACCGAGACCAGTCGCCTGACTTCGGAAGATTTCCTGATCAGCGAACCAAACTTGATCATCAACGGTAGCTTCGACACAAGCGTTTCCAACTGGATCGCAAACGGCGACGCTATCGTCGAGTGGATCGACGGTGCGATGCGGGTCACTCGTGTCACAGATGGATCCGCATATCAGGCATTTGCAACGGTGCCGGGTACCAGCTATCAAGTTGACATTGTTTACGAAGAAGCAACCGGGAGCGTCACAGCCTACGCTTCGAACGAGAACACGGTCGTAGAACCTTCAAACATCCTAGCACAGAAGGCTGGTCTAGAGGGCGCTGGAATTATCCGGTTCACGTTTGAAGCAACCAACGAAGTAACATATCTGGTCATCTCGGCAAAGTTCGCTGCCGAGTTCGATGACGTCAAGGTGCGCAAGGTTCCAACGCTCGACCGCCTGACTTCTTGGCTGACTGCATACCAACGCGACACTACCGTTAATGGTGGAACAAGGCTCACACAGTTCAACACAACCACGAACTTCCTGACCAACTACAACACGCAGTACCTGACAGTGTTCGACTTCTATCCAACGAAGGAGACCACTTTCATGACCAACGTGTTGACGCAGTCGCTTGTCACCACGAACCGTTCGACCGTCAGGAACACAACCACAACCTTCAACACCGCGTTCCTGACTTCGTTGGCAACGCAGAGGATCACTGCAACCGACCGCATCACAACGTTCGCAGCCAGCCGCAGCACTGATACCGCGTTCAACACCACGTATCAGACCGCGATGGCAACGAACCGCGCAACCACGACTTCGTTCGTCACAACGTTCAACACGTTCTTTGCAACCAACCGTGCGACCACGACCACGTTTGCGACTGGATACATCACCAACGTCGCAACGAACCGCGCGACCACAACGGTGTTCAACACCAGCAAGTCGACCACGACTTCGTTCAACACCAGCAAGAGCACGACGACAACGCGCGGCACCAGCAAGAGCACCACAACCGTGTTCAACACTTCGCGCAGCACCAACCGCGCGACAGCCACTTCGAGGACGACCACCTACAACACAACGTATGCCACTGCGTATGTTGCTTCGAGGACGACAACTTGGGTTACCACCTTCAGCGAGAGCACATACTGGATGACCTACTCGGCTTCCCAATCTTGGAACACCGGTGGAAACACAACAAAGACTAAGAGCACCTCTCGCTCCACTTCGTACAACGCATCTCGCAACACTTCGCGTGGGACATCGAAGACGACCACGTGGAACACAACGACGACATTCAACACGGCGATTCCAACGAACCGTGCAACCACGACTTCGTACAACACGGCGTTCGTGACGACCACGACATATGCCACGCACCGTGCGACCACGACCACGTTCGCGACGAACCGTGCGACCACGACCACGTTTGACACAGGATACGGTACTTCGAAGAACACTTCGAAGTCGACCACGACCACGTTCGACACAAGTTTGAGCACAAGCCGTGCCACGAACCGTGTCACCACAACGGTCTTCAACACGACGTTCAACACAACTCGCGCAACGAACCGCGCGACCACGACTTCGTTCACCACGGAAGGGCTGACGACATGGGGAACGGCAACTTCGTTCTTCACGAACATCGAAACTGCTCGCTCGACAAACCGCACCACTGCCACAACTTACGACACAGTCTTCACAACCGAAGACTTCAAGTTGACCAGCATTGGTACAAGCGGCTTGACGAACACTTCGATCCCAACCAACGTGTCCACGTTGACGTTCCGTGCAACCAACAAGATCACAACACGACCAACGTTGACTTCTCGAACCACGAACTTGTTGACCAACATCGCAACCGACGTTCAACGCACAACCAGCAGGAACACCGTGTTCGTCGCGTTCCCGACTTCGTTTGTGACCACGTTCTTCACCGGCACGGAAGTTGTCACCGAATACCAGACGAAGCTCGAAACAGAACGCGAGACCGCAACAATCTTCGACACAGAGTACCCAACCGAACGCCAGACATCTGTGTTCACACAGGCTGATGTTGCAGACGACTGAGCTAAATAGGAAGTCAAACTAAGGAACCACAATGTCAACTATCCTAGCAAAGTTCAAGCAGAACATGATGGGTGACTTCATCGCGAACCTGGACTCTCCGGTTCGCGGCATCCGCATTGATGAACGTGGCGCAGGCTACGCTAACGGCGAGAACCTAATCTTCTCCGGTGACGGTATTTCTGCAACCGGCAAGATCTGGACGGATGACGAAGGTCGAATCACATACACATCGATCACCGACGGCGGCAACTACGTTGTTCAGCCTACTGTGACGGTTGAGTCTGCGAATGGGTTTGGTGCGCAGTTGACGGCGTTGATCGACAACGATCACTTCTACCTGTACACTGGACGCGCGAAACCTTTCGACGCAGAACCGGCGCGCGAACCAAACCACGAGAACGACTATGACTCGTTCTTCTTCCAGTACGAGCAGATGATGTACGGGAAGAAGATCTCCAACACCGACGTCAGCTACATGGCGCGACTAGTCAACTGGGACAGCGGCAAGGTGTTTGTCGAGTACGACGACAAGGATCGACAGCTGCCGGAGAAGGACTTCTATGTCCTGACTTCCGAGAACCACGTGTTCAAGTGCATCAACAACAACAACGGTTCGCCTTCCGTTGTTGAGCCTGCGAACACTCAGTCGTCCGGGCTTCCATCGCAGCTGGCAGACGGCTATCGCTGGAAGTACCTGTACACCGTGACCGGTCAAGAGCGTACCAAGTTCCAGACCAACAACTTCATGCCCGTGAAGGCGAATGCAAACGTTGAGAGCGATGCGATCGACGGTGGCATCTTCAACATCAAGGTCGATTCCGGCGGCACCAACTACCCTGCTCTCACTGGCAAGATCACGTTCATCAACGGCACCAACACTATCGTTCTCCCAGAGAACGCTTCGTCGGTTCCCAACTACTATGCCAACTGCACCATCACCGTGTTCGGTTCGGGCAACCAAGTCACCAACCGTCGCGTGATTTCTTCTGGTCTGTTGGGCAACAACAAGGTACTGGTCGTTGCGAACACCTTCAACTCCAACCAGATCTCCGAAGGCTACCAGTTCTCCATCGCGCCGACACTCGAGATCACCGGTGATGGAAGTGGCTTCGAAGGCTTCTTGAACATGAATGAGGAGACTCGTTCGATCGAGAGCGTCGAGATCATCGATCCGGGCAAGAACTACCACCAAGCTAACGCTGTTGCAATTTCTGGCGCAGGCTTCGGTTCCGGTGCAAGGTTGCGCCCAATCATCTCGCCACGCGGCGGTCATGGTTCCGATGTGTATGGCGAGCTGTACTGTAAGCACATGGGAATTTCTGGGACGTTCGCAAACACGAATGGTTTCCCGGTAGATGTGACCATTCGCACCGTGGGAATCTTGAAGAACCCGACATATGCCAACGGCGAACCGTACACTGTGCACCTGTTCAACCAGTGTGCTGTGATGAGTACGTCTAACACCACTTCTGCGTTGTACGAACCGGGCGAGACAATCGTCGGTAACGCTTCTGGCGCACGCGGTCAAGTGGCACAGTGTAACTCTACCGTCACAACCATCACCGGCTACATCGGCAACTTCATCCCGGGCGAGGTTGCAACAGGTCAGACATCTGGCGCACAACTCACCATCAACACGCTAAATAGAACGCCAGACATGAAAATGTATTCGGGCGACGTAGTCTACCTGCAGAACATTTCGCCGACGCCGCGAAACACAACTTCTGCCGAGCAAATTAAGCTAATCATCAAGCTCTGATAGGACATCAAATGTCATCACTAGATACTGACCTGAACACCCCTCCGTACTACGACGACTTCGACGAAGACAAGCGTTTCCACCGCATCCTCTTCCGTCCGGGCGTCGCCCTTCAGGCGCGCGAACTGACCCAGCTGCAGACGATCCTGCAGAATCAGATCGAGCGTTTCGGGAACCACATGTTCAAGGACGGCTCCGTCGTTCAGGGTTGCTCGGTTGAGTATATCCCGGACCTCGAGTACGTTGGAGTGGAAGATCAGTTCAGTGACGACAGCGACCTCTCGATTGACGACCCGCGCCTGTTGGGCGCGATCGCCGTTGGTCAGACTTCTGACGTTCAGGCGCTGGTCATCCACGCACGCGGCGGATTCATTCGCCAGAATCCGGGCTGCTTGTTCATCCGATACACCAAGCCGGGCATCGACGGTCAACGTACCTTCATCCCAGGCGAAGAACTGGCGCTGTATGCGGAAGACGCATCCTACGTCGAGAACATCGTGCTTCAGGTGCAGGACGCTTCCAACTTCGAAGACTACACAACGTTGGTGGTCGACGCGGTAGAGCCGGGCAACCTTGCCAACGTCACTGCACGCGCGATCATTGTCGGTGTAGACACTGACAACAACACCATCACTGTCAACAACGTCCGCCGTCGCTTCAACGTGAACGACGAACTGGTTGTCAGCTCCAACACTGAAATCAGCACCACCATCACCGGCGTTTCGTACGAGTTCTCGAACGAGATCGGGCGCATCAACACGCTGACCACGAACACCGACGGCATCGAAATTGCAGAGGAGCACATTGCTGGCTTTGCATACGGCGCGCACGTGTCCGACGGTATCGTGTACCACAAGGGCAACTTCATCCGCGTCATGCCTCACAACGTGATCGTGAACGAAAGCTCTTCCGACCCGGCTGGCTACCTGCTTGGCTTTGAGACGAAGGAAGACATCGTCACCGAGAACGCAGACGAGAGCCTGAACGACAACGCGCTTGGATACAGCAACGCTAACGCACCGGGCGCTCACCGACTGCGCCTGACTTCGACTGTCGTTTCAAAGGCAGCGAACACCGTTGCCAACACGGACGTCTTCTTCCCAATCGTCGAGTTCTCCAACACTGGTGTTGCTTTCGAGCGCACGGATCCAGAGTACGCGACGATCGGCGACGAAATCGCCAAGCGCACCTATGAAGAGTCCGGTCACTACATCATCAAGCCGTTCAACCTGTCCTCTAACACCAACCCGGCTGATGCCGAGTCTCTGGTGTATGATGTTTCGCCGGGTCTGGCATACGTCAAGGGCAAGCGCATCGAACTGATGACCAACCTTCCAGTGGTTGGTCGCCGTGGCACTGACACCGTCAGCTATGACGAGCAGATTGTGTCGATGAACTATGGCAACTACATCGAAGTCAAGGAGCTGCGCGGTTCGTTCGCAACCAACGGTGCTTCGGTTTCTCTACGTTCCGCAGCACAGTCCGCTGTCAGCAGCAACAAGGTTGGTTCGGCAGCGCAGTCCGGTTCTCAGATCGGTACAGCAAACATCCAAGAGATTGTACACGTTTCCGGAACCAAGGGTTCTGCGAATGCGGTGTATCGCATGTACCTGTACAACATCAAGATGTCCAGTGGACAGTCTTTCTCGAACGTGAAGTCGGTGACCCGCACTGGCACCGCGATGGCAGACGTTGTTCTGACCAGCGGTCAGGCAGTCCTGAAGGAAACTTCGTATGCTCCGCTGGTGTTCGACCTTGGCGCGCCAGCGGTCAAGACCCTGAAGAACGCAGAGGGCGAAGCAGATTCGAACTTCTACTACACCTCTGCCAACACTTCGGCGTCGCTGGAGTCGGCAGGCACCATCAACTTCCGCGTTCCTTCGGGCGGCGGCATCCTCGGGTTCACTGACGGTTCCGACGCTTCGGAAGCGAAGGTCGACATCATCCTGCAGGCGAACGCGCTTTCTTCCAACGTGTCTACGACGACTTCGATGTATGCAAACGGCGTCATTCAAGACACCGGCATCGGTACCAAGTTCTATCCGGGCGAAGCAGTTCGCCATGGTTCGAACACCCACCTTGTCACAGAAGTGCTGAGCAGCAACCAGATCAAGGTCACCCCGGCTCCTGCTGCCGCGACCGGTCAGACAATTCAACGCTTCCACTATGCCGGTTCGGTTGTTCCGCTTGACGGTTCGACGCGCACTATCACCGTCAACGCCAACAACGAAGCAACCATCAACCTCGGCGTTACCTATGCCAACGCTCCGGTTTCGGCGATCGTACGCATGTACACCCGCCAGAACCAAGGTGCTGAAATCAAGAAGCAAGTGCGCCGTTCGTCGGTTGTGCTGATTGAAACTGGCACCGGCAACGCTGGTCCTTGGAACCTCGGTGTGCCGGATGTGTTTAAGATCCGTGGCGTGTACCACGCGAACGGTACTGGCAACGCGACTAGCGCCGACCTGACCGCGAACTATGTCAACGACTTCGTTCTTGACGACGGACAGCGCGACACCCACTATGACCACTCGTCTATCAAGCTGAAGCCGGACATCGACGCTAGCTTGGTTGAGGGCAAGTTGCTGTTGGTTGAGTTCGACCACTTTGTGGCAAACAACACCACCGGCAAGGGCTTCTTCTCGGTTGACTCCTATCCTGTCGACGATGACTTCTCGGCAGACGAAGCGACAACCATCAAGACACGGGAGATCCCAACCTACTTCTCCTCGGCACGCGGCAAGACGTTTGACCTGCGTTCTGCGATCGACTTCCGCCCATACAAGGCGGCAACGGCAACGATCACCCAGAACCTGCGCGAAGCGTCGTTGAACCCAGCCACAACCAACAACTTCGACAGCAAGACCACTGGCTTCAAGCCGTTCCCCGGTCAGAACTTCGAGTGCAACTTCACCCACTACTTGGGTCGCAAGGACGTACTGACGGTGACTCCGACCGGCAACTTCTTGGTTGTCGAAGGCGTTGCGAGCCTGAACCCGCGTTCTCCGAGCTACCCAGCGGAGTCGCTGGCGGTTGCGAACATCGACGTTCCGGCGTTCCCTTCGCTGACCGACAACGAACGCGCTGAACAGGAAAACCCAGGAAGCAGCATCAAGGTCTCGATCCAGAACCACAAGCGTTACACGATGAAGGACATCTCGAGCTTGGAGCAGCGTATCCAGGTTCTGGAATACTACACTTCGCTGAACGCGCTGGAGAAGTCCGCTGCTGATATGCGCATCGTTGGTGCCGGTGGTCTGGACCGCTTCAAGAACGGCATCTTCGTTGACGCGCTGAACAACCATGCGTTTGGTCGCGTGGACGTTCCTCAGTACCGCGTGTCCATCGACACGAAGAATGGCTTTGCGCGCCCGTTCTTCCAGCCAGAGTTCTTCGAGCTGGAGTACGACGCAACCAACTCCACCAACACCCGCCGTAACGGTCACACCGTCACCATCGACTACACTGAAGAAGCATTCTTGGTTCAGGACTACGCTACCGACAGCCGCAAGCTTTCGGGCGCGCCGCCTTCGTACACCGGAACGCTGGTGCTTAGCCCGAATCGTTGGTCTGACGTTGAAGTTCTGGCGAAGCCAGTTTCGGTCAACGCTACCGACAAGCAGTCTGTCGCCCTTCGTCAGATGGAAGTTCCGCCAATGTGTGCTGACTACGGTTGGTGGCGCAGCGACAAGGTGTATCAGGACATCGATGCGCTGGTTGATGAAGTCAGGAATGAGAGCCTGCGTTCGAAGACCAACCTTGGTTCCGAGAACACCTACAGCCTCGACGACAACACCTCGCAGTCGATCACTGTTCAGCCGTACATCCGCCCACGCGAAATCGCGTTCAAGGCTTACGGTCTGAAGCCGTACACGAAGTTCTTCGCATACATCGACGACGTCGAGGCAACCGAATACTTCGCTCCGGGCGAACTGGTCGACGAGGAAGCAACTGACGACAGCATGATCCTGCGCACACAGATGTGGGGTACATCGCTGGAGTCGAACTCTCGCGGCGAGCTTGAAGGCAAGATCTCCATCCCGGGCTTCCGCTTCAAGGCTGGTCGCCACACGGTCAAGCTGATGAGCACCGAGATCGACGTTGCAACCAACCAGCAGGTTTCTTCTGCGGCTGCGTTGTTCGAAGCTTCGGTTGTGTACAAGGATCCACCGCCACCAGTTGTCGTGGTCGTTCAGCCACCGCCACCTCCTGCTCCACCGCCACCGCCGGAAGCTCCGAAGAAGCCACCGGTTGCCAAGTTCAAGAAGAGCGGCGAAGCATACGTCACTGCTCCTGCTAACCACGTGTTCAAGTTCACCGACGCTTCTACGAAGGGTTCGGGAACCATCACCTCGTGGTTGTGGAACTTCGGCGACGGTACAACCTACAGTGGCAAGACTCCGCCTGCTCACACCTTCCGTTTGTCCAACTCGTCCGAGAACTTCACAGTCACTCTGACAGTCACCGACTCAAACGGAATGAAGGCGACCTATCAGGAGTTGATCAAGCTGTACAAGCTACAGCCTGCACCACCTCCGCCACCGAAGGTTGATCCGCCACCAGCACCTTCCGCCACCGTCAGCATCAGCTCGTACAGCAACGGTTACCCAACCGGTTCTGGCGAGTCTGTTGGCGCGGGTCGTGCTGACTCGGCACACGTTGCTACTCCTTCGAGGAAGTATGCGGGTGCGTTCTTCGAGTGGGTTGTGAACGTCAACTCCGGTTCTGCGTTGTCCGCTATCACAATCGCAAACAACACTGTTGCTTCGGCAGGTGGCACCGGATACGCAAACAACCGCCTGAGCCTTGCTCTGGTTGATCCGACTCCGACCGCCACTCCGTTGTCTTCGACGGCAACCATCACTTGCCGCTATAAATACAGCAACGGAATGATCATCGGCACGAAGACGTTCCCATTCACCCACAAGACCAAGAACGTTGTTGTCACACCGCCACCTGCTCCACCTCGCCAGTACCCAATCGGCGGCGGCGGCTGCGTTGCGGTTGACAGCTGGCTTGACTTCAGCACCAAGGCTGTCGACGTCAAGGCGGGCGACATGTTCCTCACCGTGACTCCGGGTTCCGAGATCAAGAAGACTCCGGTCCTCGAAGTTGCAGCACCTTACATGCGTGAAGGTGTTCGCATCGTCACCGAGTCCGGTGCTGCTCTGCGTGTATCTGCTCTCACTAAGTTCAACTTGCCAACCGCGCTGGAAGACTTGGAAGAGCACCACTACAAGGCAGCGAAGGACATGCTCGGTGAGTACGTTCTGGTTGAACGCGACAACACAACCCGTTGGGAGAAGGTTGTTGCAGTTGAGCCACTGGGTCAAATTGAAGTTGTGCCGATTGACTTCGGCGGACGTTCGTTTGCTGCTGGCGAGACACCTGATGTTCGCATCTACAGCCACAACATCAGGCACTCCATGGCAACACACAAATACTAAGGATCATCAATGGCAACTATCAACAACGATCTGAAAGCCGCACTGACTCAGGTATTCAAGATCTCCGTGCCCGAAGGTGTTTCGGGCATGTATGCCTCGAGCATCGACTTGTTCTTCCGAAAGAAGAGCAAGTCGTTCGGTGTCGAGCTGAACATTGTTGAAGTCACAGACGGTCAACCTGACATGAAGAAGGTTGTTCCGAACTCGACTGTACACGTTACTTCTCAGAAGATCAACGTTTCTGAAAACGGTTCGGCGGCAACCAAATTCAAGTTCCCACAGCTAGTGTTCCTTTCGGGGAACACTCGCTATGCATTCGTTGTGCGTCCACTTGGTGCATCTTCTGACTTTGAGATGTGGACCGGCGTCAACGGTGCTAAGGACATCAGGACCGGTCGCACTATCTCTTCGAACCCTCTCTCGGAGCAGGCGTACTTCGCCAAGAGCACTCATGACTGGGCAGAGATTCCCAACGAAGACCTGAAGTACAAGCTCTACAGAGCGAAGTTCAACATCGCATCGAACGCAAACGCTGTTCTCAAGAAGGGTCCGACTGAGATCCTTCAGCTGAAGAACATCAAGTACGCAACCGGCTACCCAGAGATCCGCGCGGGTGATGAAGTGTTCGGAATGACCGAAGATGGTCTTCAAGATGCTGAAGTCTATGCAAAGGTCATCTCGTTCGACGCAGTGAACAACATGCTGTACCTGCGCGCTTCGACCGGCAAGTTCACCACCAACGCAGCAATCAGCATCGTTCGTTCTTCTGAGGAAGGCAAGAACAAGAAGGAGAGCGCTGTTTCGGGATTGATCGCTTCGGCAGAGATCAACACCATTCTGGACTTCCCGGTTCACGCGATGGCGCTGAAGGTTGGCAACAAGACACAGAGCCTCGGTTCCGTCAGCTTCTCCTACCGTGGCACCTACAAGGAAGGCGATCCGGCAGTTGCGGTCAAGGAGACAAGCAACACTGCTTGGATGCCGCTAGTGAACCACGAAGAACGCGACTTCTACGACAAGACGCGCTACATCCTGTCGCACTCCACTGAAGTTTCCCAGCTACAGGGCAACAGTTCTGTCGAGATTCAGGGTCGCATGGTTTCTAACAACGACTTCATCTCCCCGATCATTGACCTACGTGAGCGCTCGTTGGTGGCGATCAAGAACTTGATCAACTCCGACACTTCGAACGAAGACGGCGACTACGGCGCGGCGAAGACCAAGTACATCTCCAAGATCGTTACGCTGGCAGACGGTCAGGAAGCGGAAGACTTGAAGGTCTTCATTACCGCATACAAGCCACCCAAGACCAACGTGCTGGTGTATGCCAAGGTCTGGAACGCAGAAGATTCGGACGAGTTCGATGCGAAGAAGTGGACGTTGATGAAGCAGGTCACCGAGTCCACCATGTTCTCTGATCCAAAGGACGTCGAGGACTATCGCGAGTTCGAGTTCGACATGCCGAACCTTCCACCGGTTCCAGGCGCTGCCTACTCGCCGTTGGTTGTAGACACGATGAACGGTGACCCCGTTCAGTACGAAGGTCCAGACGGCGTCTACATTGGCTTCAAGAAGTATTCCATCAAGGTCGTCATGACTGTCAACTCTGACCAAGATGCGTACAACTACCCTCGACTGAGTGATGTGCGAGCAATTGCACTCCAGAAGTAAACCATGAACGTACAACGAGAAGAAGCTGTCAAGCGAGCAGTGGAAGCACCGGACTTTGTCATTGACGAAGAACACGGTGCTCTGCTAAATACAAACACGCGGGCATTGCTTGCTTACAAAACTCAACGAAGGGAAGCGATGAAAGCTCGAGAAATGTATGCGCGCATGGATCGTATCGAGCACACCGTCGATGAACTCAAGGAACTTCTTCTAAAGGTGTTGAACAAATGACAATTCAGATCGCGAATGTTGAGATGACGGGAACGTTTGGTCACTGGCTGGCCAGAACGAACCAACTAGCAGAAGCGATGTCGGAGTTCACTGTCACTGTCGGCGGCAACCCCGCTGTTGGTGACGCGGTTGTCCACGGTTCCATTTCTGCAAACACAGCACGCATTGACGCTGTCACGGGCTTCTCTGGCGATTCGGTCAATATCGAATCGACCAACCTGTTCATCGCCAACACAGCGTCTGTGACCACCATTGGTGAAGTCAACATCAATGGCAACATGAACGTTGGTTCTGTCAGCACCATCAAGATCGCCGGTTCCAACACGACGCACCAAGTTCTAGCAGCAGTCGATGCAAACGGTAAGATGGGGTTCATCAAGGTTGAGTTCCCGATTGATCAGCTGACCGACGTCGACACTACCAACGCCGCGAAGGACACGGAAACGATCCTCAAGTGGAACCCTGCCATCGAGCAGTGGCAGGCGAACACGCTTTCGCTGATCAACTCCACTCGCATCAACACACTGAACGTCGGTACCATCACAAGCGACCTTGTGGTGACTTCGAGCGCGAAGGTTTCCAACACCCTGTTCGTCAACGCTTCGAACAAGCGCGTTGGCATCGGCACCAACACTCCGCTGGCAGCCCTATCCGTCAACGGTTCTATCATCGCAACCGGTGACATCGCAGGCTTCCAGACTTCTGACGCAACGTTCAAGGACATCATCGGCAAGCTCGACCCCAAAGAAGCCCTTGAGAAGTTGATGCAGGTCGAAGTCACCGAGTTCTTCTGGAAGGAAGAAGAAGTTGCGAAGAGCGAGTTCGTGAGCCACCTCAACTCCGGCAAGGACACGGGTGTCATCGCTCAGAACTTCCGCAAGCTATTCCCTGAGATGGTTGCAGAGCGCCCGGACGGCACGCTCGCAGTCAACTATGCAAAACTCATCCCATACCTAGTCGCAGCAATCCAGAGACTGAACGAGAAATGAGCACAACGGTTAGTTTGACGTTCGATCAACTGTCCGTCTTCAGGACAGTTCTTCTGCGAGCACGCGACGTCGCGGGACAACCGATTGATCTCTCCGAGTTGTCGGGTCAGTCTGCTTTCAAGATCAGCTACAACTCCAACGTGGCGTTCCAGCTACCAGTTGAGACTACTGCCAACGGCGAAGTCATCATCACCGGCGACCTCGAAACAACTGACGTTCCAGCAGGTCGCTACGTCTACGACGTTCAACTTAGCGACGGTAACAGAATTGTGTCTGGTCTTGCCACCGTCAATCCAGCGGTGACAGTTTACTTCGAGGGCTAACAATGGCAACACCCAACACTAGCATCTCGAGCCTTGGTCTTTCTGACGTCAACGATGAACTGAACTTCCCTAACGACACCGCAAGGGCGTTCAACGATGGCATCTTCCGCAACTTGACGGGTCGACCTGACCGAGTTGTTCCGAACACAGCGATCAACATCTCCGATCTGTCAGACAAGACAGCGTTCGGAGGCATTGTCTCACCCAACTCCAACAACGTCACTAGCTACGGCGTAATCGAACGCGAGATCGCGCTGACTGCGACCACCGACATGTATAGCCCGACCATCCATTGGTCAGCGAATGTCGTTTCGGGCGCAGAAGGTAGACTGTTGCCGAACGGCAAGACCGCACGATACGTGGTGGTCGGTAGGCAGGAAGAAAACGTCTCTTCCAACGTTCAGATCACCGCGACTCTTTCCTATGAAGGACATGTGGTTGGCACAGCTTCGAAGTACATCAGCTTCCAGATCAACTCGCTACCTTCCGTCTTGTTCGTCGCGGGCGAGACCACCAAGGAAGTGCTTGACTTCAAGCCAACCACGGTCAGCACCACTCTGGCAGCAACTGCAAATGCACCGGGTGCTAGCATTGTGTTCACCGTCACCCCGAACGATGCGGGTGTCTTGATCAGCGGCAACAACGTGACCTTGAGTGCACAGGCGCTGGGCGCTGGTCAGGACAACGTTCGCAGCTACGCGGTCAAGACAGAACTGTTCTTCGAAGGACAGTTGCTGGAGACCATCAACAAGCAAGTTGACCTTCGCGCGTACTATGTTGTGCCGGACTTCAACTATGTGATCCCTGCCACGACCAACAACGTTTTCGCCAACAGCGGGAACGTTGTTTCGAGCATCACTGTATCAGCCAACCACATCATCCCAGAAGCAAACTTGGAGTGGTCGGCGGTTAAGGTAAGTGACTCTGACGCAACTCTGACTGTTTCTCCAGACCGTTCTTCGGCGAACCTTCACTTCAATGTCCCAGCCGGGACGTTCGAAGCCAAGAAAGCAGTGTACGATGTCACTGCTCGCCTTGTGTATGCGAACGGTCAGTCGATCGCTTCCAAGACCACCCGCTTGACGCTACGCGCTGGCGCATATGGATTGGACTTTCACTCTGCTCCGGGGTTCTCGGCATCCGGCTACAACGCACAGACCGCGATCACTACCGCGTCGGCGTCGTTCCGCGCCGGTCAGTTCAGCTGGGACACAGCGCGCCGATCCGGTTCCGTCGCTACATTGAGCGAGACAATCACTGCAAACTCTGCAACGTTGACGATGCGCCTTTCGCGAGAAAGCGTCGGAACTTCGAACAGTACATACCGCATCAACCCAGTGTTGACGTTCGACGGTGTGGTCATGGCGAACGTCACTTCTGAAACAACGATCTCTGCACAACACAAGGCATTTGACTTCAGTCTGAGCGGACCAACTTCCAACACTGTGGTAGGCGACAACGCATCAGCTACCGTGGTGACTGCTGCAACGCACAACATCCCGGGCGGCTCGGTGGTTTGGAACAAGTCATCTTCCGCTGTGTCGATCTCTTCCAACAACAGTGCTGCAACCACCACGTATGCTACAAACAGCATCGGGACGGCTTCGTTCACGTTGACAGCAACCCTTCGCGACGAACTAGACCGCACAGTCGACACCCTGACCCGAAGCATCACTCTACGCGCATATGACCCGAACATCGGGTGGTCTGGTGCCAACAACGTCAATAGCATCGGATACACCAACCAGTCCGCAACGGCTACCATCCGTGCTAGTGCGCGTTCGGGCGCAAACACATTCGCATTGACTGCGCGCAAGCTAGAGGGCGCAACCCTTTCGGTCAACACTTCGGGCAACACTACTTCTCGAACGGCTACGTTGACTGCGACACGCGACTCCGTCGGTACAACGGAAGGTCTGTACGAACTCACTGCTACGGCAACTTGGTTCGGCGTTTCTCAGAGCAAGAAGCGCAACGTGTTGGTGGCTGCCACAAAGGAAGCTGCAAACTTCACCCTGTCTGGGTCCGGCGAATCCAAGTCTAGCTTCAACTTCCCGGTTGTCGCAAATGGCGAGTTCTCTGTCTCTCACTCGGTGCCGGGCGGAACCATCTCGTGGAGCAGGTCGGTTCACTCCGGTTCCGTTTCCGCGACTCCGGTTGCCAACAACACGCATTATGTCTTCAACACGCGCGCCAACTCCGTCGGCACTGCCTCGGCAGATGCCACAGTGACGGCGACCTTGCGCGACAGCTCGGGCGGGCTGGTTGGTTCGCAGTCGAAGCGTGTTACTGCCTCGGCAACAGTTCGCAACCCTTCGTTGAGCCTCGACGGTCCGACTTCGAACACTGTCTCAAACACGTTCAGCTCCGAGGCAAGCATCGTGCTGCGCCCATCCGTCACAAGCGCACTTTCAGGTCACTCATACACGTTCAGCTGGAAGGCGGTTTCCGGCTCAGCCACCGTCACTTCGAACAGCACTGCTGTAGTGTTGAGGAACAGCTATGACGGTGCGGGGAGCAAGTCCGGTACATATGACGTCACCTGTAACTTGGTGGTAAACGGTCAGACCATCGATAGCGTGACCAAGCGCGTCACTGTCACTGCGTCATGTCCGGCACCGACGTACAACTTCTCTGCAAGCAACGACACTACTCGATCGTTCAACTTCCCTGTGAACGCACAAGGGCAAGTGAATGCGAGCACATCGCCGGGCGGCGCAGCAATTTCGTGGTCTTGGTCCAAGGTTTCGGGTTCAAACCTTTCGATCAGCACCCAGAACAACGGCAACCGACTTGTGCTTGGTTTGTCGACCAGCTCCATCGGTTCCGCGTCAGGCGTGTATGATGTCACTGCGACGTACAGAACTCCGGGCGGCACGCTGCTGACTACCAAGACAACTCGCGTCACTGTGACCGCACAGCGTTACAACCCGGCGCTGACTTGGAACTACACGACCCCAAGCACCGTCGAAGTCTCCGGTTACGACAACACACTGACTTCGCGCGTAAGCTTGAAGGCTGGGGCGAACTCCTCGTTGTCGGGGCATGCGTTCCGAATCACTGCGTCGCGAGTATCTGGCAACAAGACAGCAAGTCTATCCACCAGCAACACCAATGGAACAGCTTCTGTCACACTGACCAACAACCGCAGCAATGATGGTACCAACGAGAAAACGGCTTCCTACGATGTGTTCGTTGACGTTGTGCTGAACGGGCAGGTGATTGCCGGTAAGTCTTCGCGCAGAACCCACCACAAGATCACTCCTGGCGTTGTTCAAACCGTTGGTGCGATTTCTTCGATTGCCCACGTTTGGTCTGGTACAGCAACAGCCGGTTTCCACTTCGCTTCGAACGGCGTGGTGAGTATCTACGGGACGGTTAATCAGACCAGACAATGGATGAATCCCGGCGACAGTTCGGTGGCAAGCCAGTACGAGATTTCGTTCGACAACGGGGCTTCTTGGCGTAACCTCGGCAACGGCGCTACCAAGACCCTCTCTGTATCAGAGCCGCGACCGGGACAAGCAGCGAACAGGATCGAGAATGGAACCTATACGATCCGCCGTGTGGGTGGTGCAGTCGTCGGTTCTTCCACATACGAGCTACAAGCATCCGTTGGTCAGCTGGTCTAAATACTCCTAAGCAATAGGAGTGTTCCAGACCATGAAAATCAATCCGGATGACCCGGTCTCCGTCGAGACCGTCAACAAGAAAATCGAAGCGTTCGTCGAAGTCGTCCTGTCGAAGATGGTAGAACTTCAGACCGAGCTGGCAAAGGCGAAAGAGCGAATCAAGGTTCTTGAGGGCGGCAAGAAGTGACCGGCAAGAAAAAGAAGAAGCTCGAGTACATGAGCAGCAACGAGTGGCTCGGCGACATGACCACTCACTTCATGAAATCCGGCGAAGCCTTGCGCTCGCCGGAGAACCGTGACCAAGAAGCTCTCGCTGACTACATCCCACGCATGGCCAACGGCGTGAAGGTCGAGTATGACATCGCCTTCAATATCCCGGACAAGGTGTGCGGGTACAAGTTCAGTGACTTCCTCACGAAAGCTGTCTATCTCAGCCCGCAATCGCTGAACATCGCTCGCCACAACATTTCCGAAGTCGCAGCAATGGGAGCGACTTCGGAAGGCAAGCGAGTGTTCGAAGAACTCCGTGACGGTATCGCTGACAAGTACATCCTTCACAACGACGAAACCTTCCGCTGCAAGGATTTGGTTGTTCTTCCCGGAACCAACCTGCTCTCGAAGGAAGATACAGTCGACATGGAGAAGATCGACAAGCTGGTGCAAGAAGGCGCATACGTCAAGCTCCACCCGATTACCGAGAAGACTTGGATCAACTTCCTGAAGAACCGTTGGCGCGGCAAGGTCATTCCGGCGGACGCTCCGCTGTATCCGATCTTGAAGAACGCAGAGCGTGTGTGGTTCCCGATGTCGAGCGAAACCGGGATGGCGTCGGTATTGCTCGGCAAGAAGATCGGCACAATCGACCACCCGCGCAAGAACAGCGTTTCGAACTTCGAGCACATCTACACCGGGCTAGACCGCGCGCCGGTCAGGGCGAGGCTCGTTGACAAGTACATTGCTCTGTTGTCGCACCCGGAGTCCGGCATTCTCACTACATACCATGAGAACCCGGCTGACCGGGTCGCCGCTTACTTCCGTCACATGATGAAATACCCACACAAGCAATGAACGTCCTCGTTATCGCAACTCACCATGGCGCTTTCCTAACGCTGCAGCAGCTAAAGCAGTGGAAGTACAAGAACGTCGTCGTTGTCATCCCGCAATCTCAGATCGACAAGTACAGTCGATACGATGGCGCGGTGTTCAAGAACTTCGAGAAGAACATCCGAAAGTTCTGTGGGAAGAAGTGGCAGGTGTACGTCGATGTAGATTGGGATGCCAAGCAGAAGATCAAGGAAGCGTATGCGTTCCTCAAATTCGCTGGCAAGACCGGAAAATGGCTGGTGCTAGAGTCAGGCGCGCTGCTCGGCGGTCGACACGCTCATGGCTTCCCGCCATTCAACACGACCTATGGCGTCACCTACCAACGCGTGTACCCACGCCTGACGAAGCTCTACACGATGTTGGGAGAACCTGAAGAAAGCAAGAAGCTCTGCACATCAAGCTTCTTCGTCAACTTGGACAACCCCGCACAAACCGTGACGTACCTTCCCGGCGAAGTGTTCCATCGCGCCGACACACTGTACGAGCAGTCGTTCGGGATGCTCAGCTGCATTCGATATCAGCAGATGGTGGCAGAAGCGTGGACTGTCAATTTCTGGATGGAAGCCATCAAGCCAACTGAAGCTTCAGAGCGTGTTGCGTACCCATTCGACTGGTATGCAGCCTATGCGGAACCGGTCAAGAAGTATCTTCCGAAGCAGACGTATGACGCGATCATGAAGAACGCGGAACTGACTTGGTGGATGGAAGAGCTGGTGTCGTTGGACTTGTGAGCTAAATACACCTAGAAGAACTGTCACCACGGAAGCGTACAATGGCGAAGCCTACCAACAGAGAAGAGTTCAAGCAGTATGTGCTGAAGCGCCTCGGTGCTCCGGTCATCGAGATCAACGTGGACGAAGAGCAGGTTCAGGATCGAATCGACGAAGCTCTGTTGTACTATGCCGACTATCACTATGACGGCACCGAAGCCGTCTACTACAAGCACCAAGTCACGGAAGAAGACATCGCGAACAAGTACATCACTCTGCCGGAGAACATCATCGGTGCAGTGCGAATCTTCGAACTTGGCGCAGGGTTGACTGGCGGTGGCATGTTCAGCATCCAGTACCAGATTGCCCTGAACGACTTGTACACCTTGACTTCGCAGTCGTTGCTGCCGTACTACCAGATGGTGCAGAACTTGTCTGTGATTCAGGAGTTGCTGGTTGGTCAGAAGCCAATCCGCTACAACCGTCACGTGAACAAGCTGTACATTGACATGAACTGGAACTTCGTCAAGCCGGGTCAGTTCCTACTTGTCGAAGCGTACAAGGTTGTGGACCCCGATGAGTACAACGACGTTTGGGCGGATCGTTGGTTGACTCGCTACGCAACCGCGCTTATCGGCGTTCAGTGGGGCACTAACTTGTCGAAGTTCGTTGGCATGACGATGCCCGGTGGCGTTCAGTTCAACGCAACCGAGATCCTACAGCGTTACGTGAAGGAACAGGAAGACCTAGAACGCGAAATGCTGTTCGGTTACGGGTTGCCGCCTACGGATATGGTTGGCTGAGGGTACGTTAGATGGCGACTAAACACCACTTCCGCCAGTTTGACAGCATGGTCGAACAGCGCCTTGTCGAAGACTTGATCGTGGAAGCAATCCAGATCTTCGGCATCGACGTTTGGTACGTCCGCCGCAAGACCCTCAACCGCGACAACGTGATCGTCGATGAGAAGATGGGTAGCTTCGACGCTGCTTTCCCGGTGGAAATGTACATCAAGAGCAACGAAGGCTTCGAGGGAGAAGGAGACTTCCTGTCGAAGTTCGGGCTTGAAATCCGCGACCGCATGATCATGACGGTTGCTCGCCGTTCATTCAAACAGCACGTGACGGACAAGTCCCCTCAAACGATTCGACCGTTCGAAGGAGACCTGCTTTTCTTTCCACTAAATAGGAAGCTGTTTGAAATCAAGTTCGTCGAACACGAAGCTGTATTCTACCAGATGGGTTCGTTGCAAACCTTTGACATCACCTGTGAACTGTACGAATACAACAACGAGATCTTTGACACTGGAGTTGACGAAATCGACAACGTCTACAAGTATCGCATGAACCGTACTGTCAACGAAGAACCTGACGAGGAGATTCCGTTTGACGGTGAGTTCGATCTTGATCCACTTGCTGGAAACACTGACTTCGAACTCGAAGGTCGAAAGACCATTGACTGGTCAGAGAAGGACCCCTTCAGCGAAGGTGGCGTTTATTGACCTGCACCTGAGTAAGCTACTGTCTATCGCTTAACCCGAAGCAGCAGTTGTTTTTATCCTTAACGACGACACATCTGATTATATCGACTTGGGCACCCAATGTTTTCATGGGTGCCTTTGTCTTTTGTAGGATGTACACTTGAGAGGTGTAATTCAGGGCAGTATATGAACGTCAACTTGTTGTGGATCGAACAGAAATACGCGAACCAGCTTCAATTCAAGCTCGAACGCTTCAAAGTCAAGAAACCTTCCCCATACGTCGCGAATTTCCGCTGTCCTCTCTGCGGAGATTCAGAGCGCGTGAAGTCTAAGACCCGTGGCTACTTGCTGGAGAACAAGGGAGCGATCTGGTTCAAGTGCCACAACTGCAACATCGGTATGTCGTTCGGGAAGTTCCTGAACAAGATCTCGCCTGCACTCTATGATGAGTACAAGCTCGAGCGCCTGCGCGAACTCGGCACCAACTACACCCAACGCTTTACCAACACCCAATACCTGACCGCCACCGAAACCACAACGGTGGAGGTGTCTGCCACGTTCACTCCGCGCATCAAAGATCTCGTCAAGGTGTCTTCGCTACCATCCGAACACCCGGTGCGCGTGTACGTCGACGGTCGCAAGATCCCGCCTGAACAGCAGTTCCGACTGTACTACATCGACCGGTTCAAGGCATGGGTCAACACGTTGATCCCGGGCAAGTTCGAGAACACGAAGAACGATGGACCGCGCCTCGTGATGCCGATGAAGAACGTTCTCGGCAAGGTGATCGGGTTCAACGCACGCGACCTCAACCCAGTGAGTTCTTTGCGGTACATTACGATCATGCTTGACGAAGAACACCCGAAGGTGTTCGGGCTTGACCAGTGCGACCTAAATAATGACTCCTTCATCCTTGAAGGACCAATTGACTCGCTGTTCGTCGACAACTCGTTGGCGATGGTGGGTGCTTCGGTTTCGGATCTTGCCAAGTTCATGGACCCTGAACGTGCCGTGTTCGTTTTCGACAACGAACCGCGCAACAAGCAGATCCTGCAGACCATTCGGAAGACCATCCTCGCGGGGCACCGCGTCGTCATCTTCCCTGATCACTTAGAGCAGAAAGACATCAACGACATGATCCTAGCGGGCATGTGCAAGGAAGAGCTTTCTGTCATGCTACACAACAACATCTATAAAGATGCAGCCGCGATGCTGCGATTCAACCAATGGAGAAGGGCGTGACCAATTCTGAAATTCTAGTGACAAAGCGCAATGGCCAGAAAGAACCAATCGACCTGAACAAGATCCACAAGGTTGTTGGCTTTGCGTGTGAAGGCGTGACTGGTGTTTCGGCATCTCAGCTAGAGATCAACAGCCGCATCAAGTTCTACAACGGCATCGCGACTGCCGATATTCAAGAGACTCTCATCAAGGCGGCGGCAGAGCTGATCACGGAAGAAACTCCCAACTACCAGATCGTGGCAGCACGACTGGTCAACTACCATTTGCGGAAGCAGATTTGGGGCAGCATGGAACCACCTACTCTCCTGAAGCAGATTCAGGACGTTGTCGAGCGTGGATTCTATGACAGTGAACTTCTCAAGTGGTACACCGAGGAAGAAATTAACCAGCTGAACGAGTACATCAAGCACGACCGCGACTTCGACCTCGTGTATGCGGGCATCGAACAGTTCCGTGGCAAGTACCTCGTGCGCAACCGCGTGACCAAGCAGATCTTTGAGACCCCGCAGTTCGCGTACATGCTGATTGCGATGTGCCTGTTCCACGCCGAGAAGCCGGAAGATCGCCTGCAGTGGGTCAAGAGCTACTATGACGCGATCTCGACCTTCAAGATCAGCCTTCCCACTCCAATCATGGCAGGTGTCCGTACACCCCAGCGCCAGTTCTCTAGCTGCGTTCTGATTGAGTCTGCCGACGACCTTGATTCGATTGCCTCGACCGGACACGCCATCATCAAGTACGTTGCTAACAAGGCGGGCATCGGCATCGGTGCCGGTCAGCTGCGCCCGCTTGGCGCGCCAATCCGTGGTGGCGACGCAACTCACACTGGCGTCATCCCGTTCTTCAAGTTCTGGCAGGACGCTGTCAAGTCGTGCTCGCAAGGTGGCGTGCGTGGTGGCTCGGCGACTCTCTACTATCCGATCTTCCACTATGAAGTGGAGGACTTGTTGGTCCTGAAGAACAACAAGGGCACCGAGTTCAATCGCCTGCGTCAGCTTGACTACGGCGTTCAGTTCAACCGCCTGTTCTACAAGCGCCTTGTGGAAGGCGGCAACATCACCTTGCTCAACCCGCATGATGTCCCTGGTCTGTACGATGCGTTCTTCACCGACCAAGACAAGTTCGAAGAGCTGTACGAGAAGGCTGAGCGCAACACGCGTCTGCGCAAGAAGGTGATCCCGGCTCTCCAGCTGTTCTCTGCATTCATGCAGGAACGTAAGGACACGGGTCGCATCTACTTGATGAACGTCGACAACGTGAACAAGCAAGGTTCCTTCGACCCGACGAAGGCGCCAGTCCGCATGTCGAACCTGTGCGTCGAGATCACGCTGCCCACCGAGCCGGTCTACAACATCTATGACGCGGAAGCTCGTTCTGAAATCGCGCTGTGCATCCTTTCTGCGTTGAACGTAGGCATCCTGAAGCCTGAAGAGTATGAAGAGGTCGCGCACCTTGCTGTTCGTGCACTGGACAATCTGATTGACTTCCAGACCTACTTGATGCCAGCTGCAGAGAAACCTGCACGCGCCCGCCGCACCATCGGCATCGGTGTTGTCAACTTCGCATACTGGATGGCAAAGAACGATATCAAGTACCAGAATCCCGGTCGCGAAGGCTTGAACAAGATCCACCAGCTGGCGGAAACCTTTGCGTACTTCATCACCAAGGCTTCGGTTGACTTGGCGAAGGAGCGCGGTGCATGTGAGTGGGTGGATGACACCAAGTATGCTCAAGGTTTGTTCCCCAAGGACACCTATGCCAAGGCGCTGGATGAGATCGTTGATAATACATTGATCCACGACTGGGATATGCTACTCGGCGACATGGTGCTCTACGGGATTCGTAACTCCACGTTGATGGCGGGTATGCCAGCTGAGACTTCCGCGCTGGTCCTGAATGCCACCAACGGCTTCGAAGCTCCGCGCGCACTGGTCTCCATCAAGCAGTCGAAGGACGGCGTGTTGGCACAGGTAGTCCCGGAGATTCGCAAGCTGAAGAACAAGTATGACCCGCTGTGGGAACAGCGTTCGCCTCGCGGATACCTGTCGTGCATGGCGGTGTGGCAGAAGTTCTTCGATCAAGCGATCTCGGTCAACACCAGCTACAACCCGAAGTTCTACCCAGAGAACGAGCTGTCCATGGCAGAGCTGCTGAAGGATATGCTGTTCCACTACAAGATGGGTGGCAAGACCTTGTATTACTTCAACACCAATGACGGTGCTGGAGAACTAGAAATTGACGCGAAGCCAGCAGAAGCGCCGGATGAAGAGGACTGTGATTCGTGCAAGATTTGAGGGATTATCATGAACCAAGTTGAAGAGATGTATCAGCTCAAGAACCTCACGGAGAGCGAGGTTCTTGAGCTGTATGATGATGCGTTCGATGTGTGGGGGTTGAATGCGCAGGTGGATATGGTCGTCGAGGAGCTGGCTGAAGCCATCGTTGCCGTCCAAAAGTATTTCAAGCGCGACTACTCCGAACAGCGCCGCGTTGACCTTGCTTCGGAAGTTGCTGATGTAACTATCATGCTCAAGCAGCTGCAGCTCATCATCGACAACCACATCAGTGCGCCGGCATATTTTTCCGGGAAGTCGTTCGCAACCTTGGTTGAAGAGCAGATTGCCTACAAGCACGCGCGTGCCCGTATGCGAGTTGATCGTGCTCTAGGGGAGGTTTCGGAATGAGCGTAGTGAATGACGGCGAGCTGGGCATCCAGCACACTGGCAATAACGTTGCTGAGATTGCTGAGTTCATCGGTAGCACGTTCTTCGAGTACAGCGAGCAGTTGGGGTTCATGATCCCGAACCCCGCTGGCACCCTGCGCTTGAAGCAAGGCGAGTGGTTGATCAAGACCGCCAAGGGCACGTTTGAAGTCCGCCCGGACGTATTCGTCGAAGCGACTAAGAAGCCTGTTAAGAAGAAGAGAGGAAGTAAGAAGTGACCACGTGTTTCTTTGGCGGCGAAGTGCCCATTGCCCGTTTCGACAAGCAGACCCATTCGATCTTCGAGAAGCTGACCACCCAACAGCTCGGTTACATGTGGCGCGAGACGGAAGTTGACATCAGTCGCGACAAGGCTGACTTCCGAAACCTCTCGGAAGCAGAACAGCACATCTTCACTTCCAACTTGAAGCGACAGATCCTTCTGGACACCGAGCAAGGTCGCTCCCCGGCGCTGGCGCTATTGCCGATTGCTTCGTTGCCGGAGATGGAGAACTGGATCGTCACGTGGACGTTCTTCGAGACGATCCACAGCCGCGCCTACACTCACATCATCCGCAACGTCTACAGTGACCCTTCGGAAGTGTTGGACGGTGTGCTCGACATCCAAGAGATCCTGGAGTGCAAGCGAGACATCTCTCGCTACTATGACGAACTGATCCAGTACAACACGATGGCGTCGTTTGACGGTGCTCTTACCGTCTACAACAAGTACAACCACAAGCGCGCACTCTGGTTGTGCCTCATGGCGATTGCTGCTCTGGAAGGCGTGCGTTTCTATGCATCGTTCGCTTGTTCGTGGGCGTTCGCTGAACAGAAGTCGGCGATGGAAGGTAACGCCAAGATCATCAAGCTCATCTGTCGCGATGAGAACTTGCACCTTGCCGCTGTACAACACATGTTGAAGATTCTTCCGAAGGAAGACCCTGACTTCGCTAAGATCGCAGAGGAGACAAAGGATGAAGCTCGTGCAATTTTTGAAGATGTTGTGGAACAAGAGCGCGACTGGGCTCGATTCCTATTTCAGCATGGATCCATGATCGGTCTCAACTATGAGATGCTGGTCAAGTTCGTCGAGGAGCGCGCTGGTAAGCTGATGAAGCAACTCAAGCTCTCGACTGCGTATGAAGTTGGTGACTCTCTGCCTTGGACGAAGAAGTGGATCTCTGGATCGGAAGTCCAAGTTGCCCCACAAGAGACAGAGCTGAGTTCGTACACCATTGGTGCGATCAAGCAGGACATTGATACTGCAACGTTCGCTGATTTCAAACTCTGAGGAAATGACTATGAACATCGAACAGATTCACATGCGTACAAGCTTGCTTCATTTGGCACGCGACATCCTGGAATCGCAGTCTCGTGCCAAGGCGACGATGACGAATTTCCATCCATGTGCGCAAGGCGAAGATGTGATCACTACTGAGCAGATCATCAACGAAGCCAAGGCGATGGAACTATACGTTCTGAACAACTAGCGCGTTGCGCCGCTGTAACATTCGGGCTGGGGAAACCCAGCCCTTTTCTTTGCCGGTAAATAGAGGTTCTTCCTCTATGAACAAAGAACATGAATGTAATCTGCGGCATTGACTACTCTATGACTTCGCCAGCCATCTGTATCCACGCTGGCGAAAGTTGGCACTTCGACAACTGCCACTTCTATTATCGCACCACGCTCAAGAAGCTGTTTTCCGCTGCCGCTCAATTCACCGGCATGTTGATGGAAGACTATTCCACGCAGGAAGAACGATTCCACAACAATGCAAAGTGGGCAGACGCCATCATCAAACACCATTCGCCGAACATTGTCTCGCTCGAAGGCTATGCTATGGGTGCGAAGGGTAAGGTGTTCCACATTGGCGAGAACACGGGTTGTTTGAAGCAGGTGATCTGGAAGAATGGCGTCCGTTATATCAGCCCGCCGCCAACGGTAGTGAAGAAGTTCGCAACTGGTAAGGGCAACGCGAACAAAGAGAAGATGGAGGAAGCGTTCTTTGAAGAAACTTCCTTCGACATCCGCAAAGCAATTGGCCAAAGCGAGAACACCTTCAACCCTTCTTCCGACTTGATTGACGCCTACTACATGGCGAAATACGCTTTTCATGAATCGAGGTAATTGATATGCGAAACCGAATGACTGTCGGCGACCTTCGCCGTTTGATCGAGAACGTGCCAGACGAGACACCCGTTCTCTTGGAAGCTTCGGACCACGAGTACCGTGCAGTGTACAAGTCTGGAATCGCGTACTCGACTGCGCTCGATCACGGAGATCATCACTACTTCACAGAGGACGTCTTTATCCCGGAAGGGGGAGAAGGTCCTGACGGTATCGGTGAGGTCACCGAGTACGGCACGCGCGTCCGCGCCCTTCTCATTCAATAAGGAACATCATGACCACTATCAGTGCAAAGATCATCGCGGATTCTCTTAGTCCGACCGGCAAGCGAATCACAACTTTCGAACTCGAGTATCCTCGCTTCATCCATGCCGAGCTGATGACGCATCGCGTGTTCTCGCGCAATGCTGCTTCGAGCCGCGCCATCCCTGTTGAGAAGGCGATCGGGCTGGTCCTCGAGAATACCGCCCGCCCCACCCATTGGGGCAAGAACCAGCCGGGCATGAGTGCGAAAGAAGAGTGTGAGAACAGCGTTGTTCTCACGACCAATGTTCGTGATACGGACCCGTCGACTCGAGAATTCTCCCGAGAGGATGCTTGGGACATTGCTAGGGGCAATGCCATCAGTGTCGCCAAGGCATTCAGTTGTGCCGGTTACCACAAGCAGATCGTCAATCGACTGCTCGAGCCATTCACCCACATCAAGGTCGTCGTCACTGCAACCGAGTTCGACAATTGGTTCTGGCTCCGCAAGCACCCGGACGCACAGCCGGAGATTCAACAACTTGCTGAGCGGATGTGGGAAGCATACGGCGAATCGCGCCCGTTCCACTTGGATCCGGGTGAGTGGCATCTGCCGTATTTCCGCGAAGGCGCGTGGACTCCGTTCATCGGGCGCACGGTAGGTGTGTCGTTGGAAGAAGCCATCGCGATCTCTTCGAGCTGCTGTGCTCAAGTTTCATACCGTCGCCTCGACGACTCTCTCGAGAAGGCGCTGGACATCTATGACCGCCTCGTCAACAGCAAGCCGGTGCACGCTTCTCCGTTTGAACATCAAGCCACGCCAATGGATGCCGACCAGACCGCCGTTCCCTACAACTGGCAGGAAGGTGTCACTCACATGGACCGCCAAGGCAACCTGTGGTCGGGTAACTTCAAGGGTTGGATCCAGAACCGCCAGCTGATCCCAGACAACGTCTGCAAGGAGTATCGCGAGTGACCTACATCATCATGGACGAAGCCCTCGATTACGAGGATGTCACAATCGTCCCTTGCTACAGCGAAGTTCCTTCCCGTAGTCACGTTGATACGAGTGAGCCGGTCATCTTCGCTTCCAACATGGACGGCGTCGGCACGATTGAGATGGCGGAAGTGTTGCAGAAGTACAACGTCTCCACGGTCCTGAGCAAATACATTGACGTTCAAGAGATCCTCGATGCTAACCTGAAGGAAGAGACCACTTGGGTTAGCATCGGGATGACTCAATCGGAACTCGACAAGTTCTCTGAGATCTACCACGAGAAGGGCTTCGGGCTTTGCATCGATGTGGCGAACGGGTATCTGGCAGACTTCATCGACTTCGTTCGCCTCGCGCGTATGCGTTTCCCGAACGCACGACTGATGGCTGGAAACGTCTGCACCGCCGAAGGGGTGGAATTGCTGGAAGACGCTGGTGCCGACTACATCAAGGTGGGCATCGGACCCGGTGGCGTTTGTACGACCCGTCTCGTGGCTGGAGTAGGAGTGCCGCAGCTGACGGCAGTCATGGAATGTGCTCACGTTGCTCGGCGTTCTCTGATCATCGCTGACGGCGGCATTCAACACCCCGGTGACATCGGCAAGGCACTCATCGCTGGTGCTCATGGTGTCATGCTCGGTTCTATGCTAGCGGGTCACACTGAAGGCGGCTTCCCGGTTGGGTACAGAAACACTGTCCGCTTCTACGGTATGTCCTCCGGCACAGCACAAGTCGTTCACGGCGGTGACCTGAAGACGTACCGCGCTTCCGAAGGAAGGACCGTCGAGGTGCCGTTCCGTGGTTCTGTGCACAAGACCATCGAGGAAATCCTTGGCGGGCTTCGTTCAACCTGTACCTATGTGGGCGCGCGTTCTCCATCAGAACTGTACCACAAGGGCAAGCTGCGTGTGGTCCGTAGAACATTCAATAGCTCGATGGTAGCCTTCGAGGCTAAATAGTCGTTTTGGAGTACGGATATGTCATCTTCAGCACAACGCGGTTACAACTATGAGCTGAATGTCGTTCAGTATCTGAAGAAGTTCGGGTTTGTTCCTTCGAACTTCGTTCCAGCGGCGTCGGAGAATCGACCCGACATTCAGATCAAGAACAAGAACGGAACGGCTGGTTGTGAGCTGAAGATTTCAACCAACGTCGGTGGTGGTTCCGTCAACTTCATTCATGATAGAGGAAAGTGGAAGTTCGACACCAAGAGCAAGCTTCCGGAACAGCAGTTTCTGATCAAGGTTGCCAAGAAGGCAGGGTTCTTCGAGCTACTAGAAAAGAACTGGACTGAGCTTCCGTTGAAACGAACCCCGGTCACGAAGGAGTTGGCGGCACTGCATGGATCGATGACGCGCGAGCAGATCTATCGAACGGACCTTGCGAACTTCACTTCCTTCTCGTTCAAGGTGGACCCGCGCGTTCTCGAGAAATACTACATTGAGAAGAAGGCGCACTACATTAACATCGGCACGCATGGTCTGTATTTGCTCGGAACCGCCGATCCGTTGGGGATGAACAAGTCGCTAGCGGCAAGGCGCATGAAGCGTATCCCTCGCTTTGCCTCGGTTGCGAACATGACCATGCAAGTTCAAGTCAAGAACAAGGGCGCAGGTAAGTGGCACCAGTTCATGATCGAGAGCCGCTTCACAATTCCCTTGACCAGTAAGTCGCCATACAACTTGGGCGCAACTACCGGTTCTAGTGCATCCATCATCGAGAGTCAATCTGATTTGTCATGCTTCCTTTGATCTTCCATGGCTACCCTTTCGGCAGCAGAACTTCGTAAGTACGAGTGGCGCATCCCCACGTTCCTGGAGAGGCTCTCTTCAGGAACGTTCATCACCACTTCAAATACAGAAGTCAAGCTTTCGTATAACGAGGAAGGGTTAGAAGAAAAGTTGAGGAACGACCCGCCGCGTGCCGTTGGTCAGATCAAGTTCCTCGATGAACGCGGTAACGAATACAGGCTCGGTGACTTGCTCAAGGACGCGGGGTTCGGCGGTGGTTCCTCTAGGCTACGTCACGAAGAAGCTGCCATTGCGCGCCTACAACAACATCTCGACATCGAGAAACACAACAACGGAACTGATCTGGTTCCGCTTCATGCAGCAGGCACTTGCTACTATGTTGCTTCGGTCAAGTCTACCGAAGGAACGCCAAAGTCGGACTTCCACTTTCTGGATCCGGATGGGAATGAAGTTGTGTGGATCTCCCACAAGGCAGGAAAGAGTCCGCGCTGCTTTCAGCAATGGGCGGGGTGTTCTTTCCGGGTGGAACCGAACATCCACCTTCACGATGAAACGCAGACCTTTGCAGAGCGCATCCGCGAGCTAGAGTTCGTGGGTGGGATGACTGTTGCTCAGCCAATCTACGACTCCAAGCTGAAGAACCTTGCTGTCTACGGCAACGGCTTCGGTGGGGAATTCGGCAGGAACAACGTGCACCTTGTCATTCAAGGCATCCCGACCCTCGCCTCGAACACCGCAAACGCGCACTATGACATTGTGTCTCACTCGGTTCATGCTAACGGTGAAAGCCTGCCCGATGGATATTCTCCTACCTTCATGGCGATGTATCGTGGGGACAGGAATGACTTTGGGATCACCAACTGTCGCGTGGGCATCTCTCCGAAAGGCGCACGCCTCGTAACTAAGTGGATGGAAGACAATGAAGAAAGTGGACCACATTCCTCATCTTGAGGACCTTCTGTTTGAAATGACTCCGTATGAAGTCTCGTGCATCGTTCAACAGATGATGACGGACTTTGATTCTGGGGAAGGATACAGCATCAAGTACGACGGCAGCCCCAGTCTGATCATGGGCGAAGACCCGTCGGACGGCAAGTTCTTCCTTGCCACGAAGAGCCTGTTCAACCGCACTCCGATCTACTACAAGAGCTTCCGAGAGATCCAAGAGATCACCAAGCGACCGTTGCGCGAGGCTCTGACGGAAGTGTGGGAAACCTACCACAACATGTTCTTCCCGTACATCCTGCAAGGCGACTTGATGTGGACGAAGGGAACTCTGCGCCCTCTCGGCGATGGAACAGGCGGCATGTTCAAGTTGAACACCCTGACCTACATTATCCGTAAACACCGGTTCCCCGGCGTTATGGAGTCGAACGTTGGTATGGCGTGGCACACCGCCTATGTGGGCGGAAGCTTGAGTAGCTTGAATGCGGACTTCACTGTCGACGCCCAGCAAGTCGCACCCAAGTCAGACAAAGCGGTTGCAGTCGAAACGCGAATCTCCGCCGACCGCAGGTCCCGACACGTCAACCCGCCAGTCCTCGGTGGATATGAGTTGGAACGGCACGATCACGGAATTGCGTTGGCGAAGAAGTATTTTTCGACCGGCTCTCTCTTCAACGACTCTTCTGATGTGGTTTCTGGATTGCTGAGCTTCGTGTGTAACCACTATGATGCCGAGGAAGAGGACCGCAAGTCTTTCAACGGCAAGATGCGTGTTCGCGCGTTCCGCGAAGACGTCATCGACTGGGTTCAGTACAACGCTCCTGCCCTCGCTCGCCTTTACCGGGATTACAAATCACTCGTGTTCCTCAAAGAACAGATGCTGCCTCATCTCAACAAGGGGTGTCCTCTAGAACCATATCTCGGCAATTTGCTGCTGAGCAAAACGGAACAGGAAGGGTTTGTCTACAAGCATGAGAAAGGGCTGGTGAAGCTCGTCGACCGCAGTGTCTTTACGAACGCCAATAGACTAAATAGCTTGAACCACAAGAGGAACACCCCATGAAATACCACTTCCAAAACGCAAGTATCTGCCCCGCCGCCCGGATTGCCTTCGAACAAGCTGACGTTTCAGAAGATGAGGTCCATGACCTGACAAACGCTGCCCGCCATATTGATCAGGCTATGGGTATTCTGAAGAAGGGCTATGACTTGGGTTCGTTGACTAGCAGCGACTATGATGAGTTTCTTGCTCACATCGAAGATGCTGAAGACATCCTTGAAGAGATCGGCGTGCTGGAAGACCACGAATACATCCGCGAAGATCTAGAGCCACGCGCTGCTGAACTGGTTGATGTTGACCATGTTGACCTGACTGACGACGCTCTGGAAGTCGACTTGGAAGAGAACTGGTTGTTCTGAACAACCTAAATACACAGTTGGTATAGGCTAAGGCAAACCCAATTGGAGAAAGCATGAACCTGACAAAGATCAAGCAGCTGATCGAAGCCAATCAGCTGCGCGCAAAGGAAGCCGGTGCAGCTGCGTCATCTGCTGACACTGCACCGCAGAAGTTGGACACGAAGTCGAAGGGCAAGGACACCACTCCCGACAACAATGCGTCCAATCCGAACAAAGAGCTGCCGCCAGTGACGGGCAAGAAGACCATGACCGGTCAGCAGCCAAACGAAGTAGACGTCGAACCCGGCGTATACCCTCCGGAAATCAAGGAAGGGTATTCTGCTGTCGTTGCGTTTGGTCGATTCAATCCACCGACTGCAGCACACGAGCAGCTGATCGGTCTGGTTGAGCACTTCGCCAAGGAAGCCAACGGTGAACCGATGGTGTTTCTGTCTCGCTCGCACGACGCCAAGAAGAACCCGATGATGTATGAGTCGAAGCTAGCGTATGCTCGCTATGCGTTCGGCGACATCATCCGTGAAACTCCAGACCGCGCCAGCGACCTCATCAACCTCGCCACTGTTCTGTGTTCCGAGGGATACCGCAACTTGATCTTTGTCGCCGGTGAAGACCGCGTGGCAGAATACGAACGCAAGCTCAACAAGTACAACGGCGACCTGTACGAGTTCGACAACATCATCGTTCAGTCCGCTGGTGACCGAGACCCGGACAGCGAAGGAATCCGTGGCGTGTCTGCTACTGCTCTTCGTGAGAGCGCGCATGAAGGTGACTTCGCCGCATTCAAGGCAATGCTGGCACCAAGCCTGCGTTACTTCGCGGAAGAGATCTACGCGGAAGTGCGCGGCGAACTGAACGAGCTGAACACTCAGCAGCGTATGAAGCGCGCAATCATCTTCCGCCGCAACAAGGCACGCATCAAGGTTGGTCGCGAACGCGCTCTCCGACGCCGAGCACCTTCTGCAGCGCTCCAGAAGCGCGCTCGCCGCCTTGCCATCAAGATGATGCGCAAGCGTATCCTGCGTGGAAAGAAGTACAACGACCTGTCCTATGCACAGCGTTCGATGGTCGACCAGCGCCTGAAGAAGCGCAAGAGTTCAATCGGCAAGATCGCTCGTCGTCTGCTACCGAAAGTCGCCAAGGCAGAAGCAAACCGTCGATTGGGCGGTAGGTTCACCGACGCACTACAGGGCAAGACAGTTGCCACTGAAGAAGTGTTGAGCGAGATGCTGAACATGGTGCCGGAAACAGAGTACGACTATGAGTTGTCTCACAAGGAAGTTGCTGCTCTTCAGGAGAAGGCTGAAGCGCACGACACCAGTTACGACATCCTCGAGACTGTGTTCCGCCGTGGCGTTGCGATGTGGGAGAACATCGAAACTGACATGACGTTCAACCAGTACGGCTTCGCTCGCGTCAATTCGTTCTTGAACGGCGGCAAGGCGTATGATGCGGACTTCGACATGGTGGTCGAAGACTGCATGAACCATGCATACAAGGATGAGGAACCGCAGAAGGATGTGCGAATTTCTGTGGTGCGCCCTTCCGTTGTTCACAAGTCCGGCGCTCCGCCTTCTTCCCCGAAGAAGCAGGAACTGCTGAAGAAGATCTACGAACAGCTCAACGAAAGCTATACAGACAAGACTGTCGTCACGGTGAAAGATCTCCCTGCTCACTACTATGACCGCGAGTTCCGTGATCGACAGAACGATGAGTTCCATGGAGAAGCGCAAGAAGTCGGGCGCTCGCGCGGCAAAGTGCACCTGCGCGGAACTATCGGCATGTTCCACAACATGAGGAACATGGCATACCACGACGGTAGCAAGACCGCCCGTGCCGATCGCCTTTCCACGAGCAATGCTCGCGTGCGTGCCTCTGCTGACAAGACTCACGCGCACTTGACTGCCTTCCTAGAAAAGCACCACGGAAGGAAGTTGAAGTTGCACGAGGATTTGGAAGTTCCGAATATCGAAGATGGCGCCGGGAAGCGTCGCTGTGACATGCCACAGTTGACCAACTTCGATGCCTTCCACAAGGACTTGACGGACGCCGGTCACTCTCTCAGCCATGACTATGTCAAGCCGGGCACGTTGACACCGACCCAGAAGCACTTCAACCAAGAGAAGGTTGACAAGTTGAAAGAGAACGGTTGGGGTGACAAGGGGATCATCATCTCCAGTGACGACTATGTGATCGACGGTCACCATCGCTGGCTTGCTGCTCACCAGAAGGGCGAGAAGATCAAGGCTCGCCGAACTTCTCTGAAGCGCGATGAACTGCTTGACTTCTGCAAGGGCAAACCCTACGTTGAGAAGAAGAACCTGAACGAAGGAGAAGACGCATGAGCCGCCTGCTAAAGAACGTTCAGTCGTTGATCTCTGAGTCTCGCCACGAGTATTCTGACAATCTTGGCAAGGGTTATCATGGCGCTGTAGACGTCAAGGTTCACGGTGAACCGAAGAAGGGTGAGAACCAGAAGACGGCGGACGACATCTACCGCGAAATGCACAAGACCGTCCGCAAGATCACTGGTGCTGACCCCGAGATGGTCAAGCACTACTTGGACTCGGGGCACGGGCGCAAGCTGGCTGATGCGCACAACGACCAAGCGCGCAAGAAGCTAGCTCCTTCGCACACGCACAAGTACATCAAACAGGACTTCGAAGCCTTCTCCCAGCGTTACAACAAGAACATGTTCGAGTCGGATGAGCTACAAGAACGCGCAGAACAACAGCACCGAGTCATGGTGACGTACATCGACGGCAAGGATCCGAGGAAGGCGGTTCGCGAGCGCAAGGTTCAAGTGCGTGCTGTTTCCCGCGATCATGCCTTGGAGCAAGCACACAAGACCATGACCGCAGACGGTCACGAAGTTCTACAGACCAAGCACCACTCCATTCACGAGGAAGAACAAATGAAACCTTCTGACATCATCAAGCGAGTGGTCAAGGAAGAATTCCGAACCAAGTCGGCAGACAAGCGCCCTGTGGCTGTCCGAACAGCTTCTGGTAAGTTGATTGTCAAGAACGTTCCTCGCAAACAAGACATCGTTCATCCCGGTGGTCGCGAAAAGGACGACTCGCCGTATTGAGAAAGACCAAACACTAAATACAAACAAGATCAAGGAGAACTACAATGGCACTATGGGGTAACAAAGACACTGCAGCAAATCGCCCTAAGTACGCCAACACGGCGGACGTCACCGGCATCACCGTAGCAGAAGCAACCGCCGACGCAGGCGTCGCGCATCCGGGTTGGGTCAAGGTCACCAAGGGAACCGGATCCATCGCGAGCGTGACTGTCTCTGCAGGCGGCACCGGTTACGCAAATGGCGATGTGGTCACCGCAACTGGCGAAGGCGAAGGCTTTGCTGGCACCGTTCGTACCAACGCATCGGGCGTCATCACCTCCATCAACGTCACTGCTGGTGGCACCTACACCGCTGTTCCTACGCTGGCTGTCACTAGCGAAGAAGGCGCAGGTGCAACCCTGACTGCCGTTGTGTCTGGTGGTCGCTTTGGACGCGAGTTCAAGGAAACGCTGGTCGCCATGAACAGCATGACCAACTAACAGAACTTCCTGTTACAAGAAGCCGCCTTCGGGCGGCTTTTTTGTGCCCGATCCTAAATACATTGATAACAGGGAAAGACCGCCATGCCAAGCATCATTTCTGGATCCCCAGACTTTTCAATCAACGAACTTGCCGCTGCGCGCGTCGGTGATCCGATCGACAACAACCGTGGCACCGGCATCATTCTGAAAGGCTCTCCCAACTTCAATGTGAATCAACGTGCTGCTGCAAGGGAAACCGATAGCGTGTCTAAGTCCATCGGCGTGGTCGTGCAGGGTTCCCCTGACTTCTTCGTCAATGGTGTTGCAATCGCCAGAGTTGGCGACAAGACATAACAAGGGAAGCAATGGCAACGCAGCTATACAACGAGTTCCATAATCAAGTCAAGGTACAGCCAAGGAAGGAACGCGCGGCTGTCCAAGAGAGTGGGCAGAGTGTTTCTTCTGGCTTCACTGTTCAAGTCGGCAGAACCATCACGGCACCTCCGGGGACCCCGGCAGATGTGTCTGTTGTTAACAGCCCGACCGCAGCCCGCCTACAGTTCACCATCCCGGCAGGCGAGAAGGGTGACACTGGTGTTCCGGGCGAACCGGGCACCGGCATCAACATCGTTGGCGAACTGGAGTCAGCGGCTGACTTGCCAGAGAGTGCTGATGAACCGGGCACCTCTTACATTGTCGAAGGCGACTTGTTTGTTTGGACTAGCGAAGGCTGGTTGAACACGGGTCCGATTCAAGGACCACCCGGTCCAGCGGGTCCAGAAGGACCAGAGGGTCCGCCGGGTCCCGAAGGTCCGCGCGGCGAGAAGGGTGAGAAGGGTGACGATGGTATCCAAGGTCCTGAAGGTCCGAGAGGACCCGCAGGCGTAGCCGCAACGATCACCGTCGGTAGCGTGACTACTGGTGCACCCGGCTCACAGGCAATCGTTACGAACGTCGGCACCGAGAGCGCCGCTGTGTTCAACTTCGTCATTCCTCGCGGCGAAGACGGTACGAACGAAGGCGGCTCGAGTGGCGGCGTGTGGGGTTCGATCGTTGGAACGCTCTCTGAACAGACAGATTTGCAAGCGGCACTGGACGCCCTTGAGCCAAGGTTCAACAAGAACACTGCCTTCAACAAGAACTTCGGAACGACGGCTGGGACCGTCATGGAAGGGAACAGGAAGTTCTCTTACTCTGAACTCGAGAACAAGCCAGCCAGCCTAGAGGCAGCCGGTATTGCTGGCGGCTACTTCTCTTCCATTTTCGGATACCGTCAGACTGACCTTCAGTGGTTCCGAGGCGTTGGAACCGACACCTACATGTACCTGCAAGCAGGTGCTGCCGACGGAACAAACAAGGGTAGTTTCCGCATCACTGGTATCAACGGGTCTCCTGCTACGGAAGTACGAATTGATGCCGATTCCGTGAATGTGAATGGCAATGAAGTGTATCACTCTGGGAACTTTGATCCGAGTGCCAAGGTTGACAGCGACTTTCCTACAATTAGAAGCGGTTACTTCGCGATTCGTCCGTATGGCGCAAATCACATTGGTGATTTGAACGGGAAGCTAGAGAGTTACGTCACAGAGACCGTCACCCCAGCGCCGCTATGGACCTTGTATTACAAGAACAGTGCGAACTCTGTAGTTCCGTTGAATCTAAGAATTAACGGCGAGTTCTACTCTGGCAACAATAAGGTATGGCACGAAGGAACTTTCGACCCAAGCACCAAGGCTAATTCTAACCATACTCATGATCGGTTGGAAATCACAGATACGCGAGGCGCAAGTCGACCGCCTTCTTTCTATGATCCTAGGAGCGCACAGTGGGACTTCCAAAGCAATGCCGATACCGGAGCGGCGGGAGACAATTGGACGGCGTTGTTGACGGTTTACCCTTGGGGCAACTTCAACACAAGCCACCGTCAGCAGCAACTGGCTTTTACCGGTACAGGTGGTCTGAAGTTCAGATTTGCAACTAGTGACACCGAATGGGACAACTGGCAAACGGTGTTCACCAGCGGAAACCAACTAGACATCGGTACGGACGCAGCTTCGGCTCGCTCTGTCCTAGGCTTGGGAAGCGCCGCCACGCTTAATGCTTCTGCCTCTAACCAAGGTAGCACTGTCGTGCAGCGAAACTCTGCGGGAGACGTGTTTGCGCGCCTCTTCCGTTCGGAGTATGACAGCCACGACGGCAAGAGCACTATCAACTACATCATGACGCAGCGCGCCCTCGGCGTGGATGCGGACAACTACCTGCGCCCGGCACACGTATCGACGATCGCGGATGTTCTTGCCGACAAGTTCACCGCAGACATCCTCATCAGTAAGAATAACGCTTGGTTGACGCTCGACTCGCCAAGCACTGGTAACAACGGGATTGAGCAAGCTGCCGGGATCTCTGTTGGTGAGAACGGCTACAAGGGGAGTGCTTCTCTACACATCACATACACCGGCGACGGCACTGGGTGGATCGGTATGGGAGCGGTAGACCCGGAGACTTCTATTCCGACGCATGCCGCCATCAAGCTACGCTACACCAATTCAAACGTAGAGCTCTTGGGCACCCTCACCACTGCCAGCAGCATCACCTCTGGAAGCGGCATCACTTCTGCTAACTATTTCTATGCAAACGGGAATCGCTTTTACTTCAACGCGACCGGAGACGGTCACATCGTTGGTAGTGGTGCGCACGGAATCACTATTCGTCCACAGGGTTGGTCTGTTACCAACCAAGCTTACTTCAGCAACGATGGTGTGATGCAATACAACGGCAGCCGCATTGAGATCGGCAGCGGAACAACACAGACACAGATTTCTTCCAGCGGCATCTTTGCGCGCGCTGGCGGACCCGTGTACCTGCGCCCGAATGGGTATCTGTCCACCACTGGACAGGTGATGGTTGGGACGAATGGAGCTGTTTCTGCATACGACTTCGCGACTTCTTCCGACCGCCGTATGAAGAAGCACGTTCGTCGGCGCGAACCTAACAGGAACTTGCCCGAGTCCATTCGCTTGTTCGACTTCGTGTGGCGTGACACAGGGACTGCTTCTATCTCTGTCATCGCACAGCAAGTCCTGAAGGTGGCGCCAGAATACGTCAGGCAAAATGAAGAGACCGGTATGTATGCAGTGGACAAGATCGGGCTTGCGCTCGAGTGTATCGCGGCATTGACTCAGCGTGTAAAGGAACTAGAGGAGCACAACAGTGACAACCAGAATTGAAAACCTTGGCGAAGGCGTTGACTTGGAATCGATGTGCCCTGCCCTCACCATGGAGTGGGATCCGGTAACTAACAGCGGAACCATCGTGTTCCAAGTCGCCAAGTATGTTGTTGTTCGCGGAGAGATCAGGGAAGACATCGCTCCTTCTCCAGACGCTTCGCTGATCGTGCCGTTGACGGAGATCATGACGCGCACGTATGCTGAAGGCTTGACGGATCCAGTCACGGGCGCGGACCTTTCTGGCGTCACCCCAATGGGGATCATGCAGTATGCCAAGGCTGCATTCGACACCATCCACAACGAGCGTTACGGTAGTGCGCCACCGGAAGAGCCTGATCTGCCAGAGGATATGGAGTCCTTGTAACTGTGGCTACTGTTTCGAACAGCCCTTCCTTGTCAGAGATCCAGTCCGTGTTCGGAGGATCTGGAACACTCCGAGAGTACGTTCGAGGCGGGAGTCGCGTTCCAAACATCTCACAGAACAACGCCATTTCCACTAACCCAGACAGCTTGTCGATCCTTCAGTTCGCAGGCGCAACCGATTCCGGCGCAACTGCTTTGTCTGTGACAATCTCGGGACAAACGTATGTGGAAGACCTTTCACCACAATACATTACCTCGGCAGTTGTCACTGCCACTGCAACAGGCGGTTCTGGAACAAAGACCTACGCTTGGACCCATGTATCGGGCACTCAATTCCAAGTCACTGGGGAAAACACTGCCAGTCTGACGACAAACATCGCTGGTCGTGCGACGATGACGTTCACCGGAACGTATCGATGCACCGTCACAGATGCTTCGGGTAGTGCTTCTGCCACAGTCACTATCACGCATCAACACGGCACTCCGATGTAAGCCCACCAATAAATACCATTGCCGTACCGAGGCACCAGAAAGAAACCCATTGGAGAACCGTTATGAAGTGCAAAGCAGAACTCGAATACCTCGCCATGATCGTGCAGGACTACCTTTCCAAGCTCGACCGTTCCGCGCAAATGGCTGTTGCTGAGAAGGCTCAGTATTGCGTGAACATGATTGAGCGCGAGTTGACGACCGAGAAGCAAGCAGAAGAACCTTCGGAGCCGATCCGTCCGATCACCCGCAAGCAGAAGACAGCAACAACTGAGTAAATGAACCTCGATAACAAGACATTCGCGCTGCACGCGGCTCGACACTATGACAACCCCAACTGTGAAGGGGTTGAAGAGTTCGTCGAAGACTTGCAACGCTTCAAGTACCTGAAGCGCCTGTTCACCAAGTACCTGTCGACCGGCGAGATTAAGGAACGGCTGGCTCTGAATCACCTAGTCGTTCTGTACAACTTGTTCGGCGTCGAGTGCACGCGAATGCTGTTCTTGAAACTGGACGGACAGTGGTCCGTCCTCAAGCCATTCCTCATTCAGCTCGGTTACTTGCCAGAACGCGTGTACAACGTGGGGAAACACCAAGTCATCGAGACTGCGATGATCCCCGTCGATCCAGAAATCGTCAACCGACTGAGGAACATCTGATATGCAACCTGTAGACCTATACACAACCTATGCGTTCATCAAGCGCCTTGTGACGCCATTCAGGCAGTGGAAGGCGTACAAGCTCGGCATCATCAATGACAAGGGCGAACAACTCAAGCACCGCTCTGACCTTCAGACGATGGAAGAGCGCAATGCGTTTGGCTATCTCGACATCCTCGCGTTGAACCTGAAGAAGATCTTGGCGAAGGTTCCGGGCGGCTCTACTCTGCTCGGTACATATGCCGCAGCGTTGATGTTGTTGAAGGAGTACCCGAAGGTTCAAGAGGAAGACGAAAGCCTGTTCGATGAGTTGCCTTCTCTGGTGGAAGAAGCTCTAGTTGAAGCAGAGTCCATTCTCATGGAAGACGGTGCAGCTCCAACGAACTCCGCAAGCGGAGGGCAGATCGCAGCGATCGGCGTGGGTCCTGATGGTGAGCCTCCAGTTACTCAAAAGTCTAAATACAAGAAGCGCAATGAGGAAGACGCTCGGAAGATGTTGTCTGGCATTCAGGCTGCGCTGATCAGGAGAGCAAAACCATGAAGTTGATTCCACCGTGGCTGACCTTGGTGATTGTGGTTGTGGTTTTCGCCGTTGCTTTCGGTGGAACTTTCTACATGGGCAACCAATACGGTCAGAACGTCAAAGAACTAGAACAAACAAAAGCGGCTGTTGCGTTGTTGGAAGATTCGGCAGCACGCGAACTTGAACTGAGGAAGTCTCTGGAAACTGAACGAGAGCGTTTGAGAAAGGTTTCGGAAGATCTACAGAACTCCCTCGAGAATAAGGAAGTCGTGTATGAAGAAGTCATCCGCACAGTTGTCGAAGAAGTTGAGAAACCTGTTTACTCTGACGTTGCTATGCCTGCTAGTGGCGTGCTCGCACTTTCAGAAGCAGCCAGAAAGCTCAACGCAGCAAGAGATCGACAAACCACAGATTGATCCTTCTGTTCTACAACGTTGCCCGGAACTCCCTACTCTGGAGAGGTGGTCGGACAAGGTTTCTGCAGACGGAACAATGACGCTTGGAAACTTCGCGCTGGTGTATGGCGAACTCCAAGGGCAGTATATCACATGCGCAATTCGTCATGACCACTTGATTGAAGCGGTAAAGGGGGACTCCGCGAAAGCGGAGCAACGCAACTCAATCAACGACTAAGGAAGGACGATGGCAGATAACAAAGATGCCAGCAATACAGAGACTAGATTGGCTCTGATTGAAAGGGAAGTTGGTATGGTCAACAGTCTTTTTCAGAAGTTTGAAGTAGCTCTGGAAAAGATGACAGAGGTTTCATCGACAATTCAGAAGATTCTTGCTGTACACGATCAGAAGATTCAAGAACGAGAACGCGCCGAATCTATGATCATGGAGAATGTTGAACGTCGTCGTGATGAGTACGTCCGCCACGCAGAACGAGCAACGCAAAAGATGGAAGAGATCGCAAAAGAGCTCCGCGAACAGGTCAAGGAAGAGCTCACTGATCTCGGGACTGACGTTAAGGCGTCTTTGCAAGAGATGAAGGAGACTCTCAAGGCTAACAACGAGAGCGTAGAAACGAAGATGGAGAAGGTCGAGACGCGCGTTCGCGACCTTGAACGCTGGCGCTGGCTGATTGCCGGTGGTGGCGTCGTTGTCGGATTCATTGTCGCCAAGTGGCCAATGTTTGCGGCAATTCTAGGGGTTGGTTGATATCAAGGAGAACGGTGGTGCTTGGACACACATTCTACAATGAGCTGGTCAAGAAGTACGTGGTCGTGTTCGGAACCATGTTCAACGACATCGTTCTCACAAAGAGGTTGCAAGACGGCACCATCGCCAAGAAGGTGAGGGTGCCGATTTCTTTTGGTCCGAAGGAGAAGTTCCTCGTCCGTAAGGAAGCTGATCCGGGTCTCGACCGCCCATATGCTATGAGCTTGCCGCAGATGTCGTTCGAGATGAGCGGCATGGTCTATGCTGGTGACCGCAAGCTTGGAACGAACCAGCGTTTCGTCGTCCCTGACTCGCAAGACGGAAGTCGCTTCAAGTCACTGTGGCAGCCCGTGCCATACGACATGAACTTCCAGCTGAACATCATGACTCGCTCGTATGATGACGGTACACAGATTCTCGAGCAGATCATCCCGTTCTTCACGCCAGACTGGACAAACACCATCACGCTGGTTGACTCACCAGAGATCTCGATGGACGTACCTCTGATCCTCTCCGGCGTTTCTCCTCTGGACACATACGAGAGCGACTTTCAAACACGCAGGACCATGATCTGGACCCTTGACTTCGTCATGAAGGGTTGGTTCTTTGGTCCGACTACCAACAAGAAGATCATCAAGGTCTCGAACACGGACCTGTATTCAACCATGACGGCGGAGAACCCAGCCGCCAACATCAACGTGACTCCGGGCATGACTGCGGACGGTGAACCGACAACCGACCCTACCATGACAATCCCGTACACGGACATCGAGGCTGAAGACAACTGGGACTACATTGTACAGATTAGTGAGAGTGACGCATGAGTGACAACACGGATGAGAAGAATGTCGTGATGAGGTCCATCAGCGATGCCTTGGGAATGGCTCCGCTGGTGCTTGCTGACAACGAAGAAACCTCTGAGAACCTGCCTGTCGAAACAACCGACGCGGTTGAAGAGATCTGGTTGTCGAAAGAGGACAGGGAAGCTGAAGAAGACTTCGAGCTAACCCGCCAAAACACAAAGGCGCTGATCGAAAAGGGTGTAGAAGCCCTCGACGGCATCCTACGCATTGCCTCCGGCTCCGAACACCCGCGCGCCTTCGAGGTTGCCGCGAACCTCTTGAAGACCGTGCAGGACATGAACGCAGGGCTGCTGAAGCTGCACGAAGCTCGCCGCCAGCTAGTGCCGGATCCGGAACCCGAGAAGTCAGCACCCGGCACTCCGCAGAACGTCACGAACAACAACGTGTTCGTTGGTTCGACTCAAGAGTTCTTGGATATGCTGGAAGAGCGCGAGAAGAAGAAAGAAAGCAACGTGATTGAACATGACAACGATTGACACCACGAACGCTGCAGAGTTCTCGTTCCTCGGAAACCCTCTACTGAAGCCAGCTGGCGCCGTTGTCGAAATGACAGCAGAGCAAGCCTCGGAGCTGGCCAAGTGCAGGAAGGATCCGATCTACTTCATCAGGAACTATGTCAAGATCATCTCGCTTGACGATGGTGTGATCCCGTTCAAGATGTGGCCATTCCAGGAACGATTCATCGAGTGCGTGAACGACAATCGCTTCGTCATCGCCAAGATGCCGCGTCAGGTTGGTAAGACGCAGACGTCCGCTTCCTACATCTTGTGGTGTGTCTTGTTCAAGAAGGCATACACTGTCGCCATCTTGGCTAACAAGATGGATCAGGCGCAGGAAATCATGGACCGTATCCAGATGTCCTACGAAAACCTACCGATGTGGATGCAGAACGGCGTCGTGACTTGGAACAAGCGCCGCATCGAACTCGAGAACGGCTCCAAGGTGTTCGCCTCTGCTACATCCGGCTCCGCGATTCGTGGTAAGTCCGTCAACCTTGTCTACCTTGACGAGTTCGCGCACATCGACCGCAACCTCCAGCAGAAGTTCTTCACCTCGACCTATCCTACTATCTCGTCCGGTAAGAAGACGAAGGTCATCATCACATCCACTCCGAATGGCTATGAGCAGTTCGCCAAGATCTGGATGGATGCCGAGGAAGGGCGCAACTCTTACGTTCCGTTCCCAGTTCACTGGTCTGACGTTCCTGGTCGCGACGACAACTGGAAGAAGCAGACGATTGAGAACACCAGCGAAGAACAGTTCCGTCAGGAGTTCGAAGTTGAGTTCATCGGTTCGTCGGCAACGCTGTTGAGTCCGGCTGCGTTGGCCAACTTGAACTACAAGGAACCGATCCGCAAGAACAACAACATTCGCATCTTCGAAGAACCACAGAAGAACCATCGCTACTTCATTGCCGTAGACACGGCGCGTGGTGTGGGCGGAGACTTCTCTGCGTTCGTTGTGGTGGATGTGACCAAGTTCCCATATAGCGTTGTTGCCACGTACCGAGACAACGCAGTGGAACCGATGATCTACCCCAACTTCATCGACTACGCTTCGAAGGTCTACAACAACGCTTACATCTTGGTGGAAACCAACGACGTTGGTGCTCAGGTCGCAGACATTCTCAACTACGATCTTGAGAACGAAAACATCTTGATGGTGACCCAGAACGGGCGCAAGGGTCAGGTGCTTGGAGCTGGCTTTGGTTCAACTAAGCCTCGCTTCGGTGTGAAGACTTCGCCCGCCGTCAAGCGAATTGGTTGCTTCGCTTTGAAGGGATTGATCGAAAACAACCAGCTGTTCACCAACGACTATGAGATTCTGCAAGAACTCATGACGTTCGTTCTGGATGGTCAGCACTATGAAGCCGAATACGGCAAACACGACGACTTGGTGATGTGCCTTGTTCTGTTTGGGTGGGCATCCACACAGAAATACTTCAAGGAGCTGGTCGAGTCTGACGTTCGCATTCAGCTGATTTCGCACAATGAGAGTCAGATTGAAGCCGACATGGTCCCGTTCGGATACTATGACGACGGCACGAATGACTACATTGAAGAAGAAAACGTGTGGGAAGAATTTGACAGGATGATGCGAGAGTGAGCCTAGCTCAACAATCGCAAACACTAAATACAGCTGTCAAATTGTAACTGCAACACACTCAATTAGGAGATAACACATGTCATTCCAAGTATCGCCGGGTGTTGCTGTAAACGAAGTGGACCTGACCACTGTCGTTCCAGCAGTTTCTACCACCGAAGGTGCAATCGCCGGTAACTTCCATTGGGGACCAGTCGAACAGCCAGTTCTGATCAGCTCTGAGGATCAGCTGGTGGCTCGTTTCGGCAAGCCAACCAATGAGAACTTCGAAACCTTCTTCTCTGCAGCAGCGTTCCTTGCATACGGCAACAAGCTGTATGTCTCGCGAGCAGCTGATGCTAACTCCTTCAACGCGGTGGCAAACACCGATGCCGTTGCTCAGGTTCAGATCAAGAACGAAGACGACTACAACAGCATGACTCTACCGCAGGGTGCGCTGTACTTCGCCAAGTTCCCGGGCAAGCTGGGTAACTCCCTGCGCGTGTCCGTCTGCGACTCTGCTAACGCTTACCAGTCCACCGTTGGTGTGATGGCTGACGCTAACAACGCTGCTACCTTCGAGTTTGCTGTCGGTTCGCAGACTGGCGTTCTGACCATTTCTAACGAAGGTTCTGCTGATCCGAACACTGCTGCTACCGATGACGCTACTGCGGTTCTGGAAGCAATCAACATCGGCGACCGCCTGCTGGTCGGCAACACTTCCACTGGCATGCAGTACGTCAAGGTCACCGGCAAGTCTTCGCCAACTCTGACTTCGGAAGGTGTCGCAACTGCTACCCTGACCCTTGACAGCCGTATCTCTGCTTCTGCGAACATCGCACAGAGCACCGTGGTCCGTAACTGGGAGTTCTTCGACGCAGTTTCTGCTGCTCCTGGCACTTCTGCTTACGCTGAGGACCGTGGTGGTGCTGGCGACGAAATGCACGTGGTCATCGTTGATCAGGCGGGTGAGTTCACTGGCCAGCGTGGCGCTGTTCTCGAGCTGTTCGAGGGCGTTTCTCGCGCAACTGACGCCAAGGGCGAGCAGGGCGGAACCATCTACTACAAGGAAGTGATCAACTCCGGTTCCCAGTACGTCTGGGTTGGTGCTGATGCAGCTGGCGCTCCTTCGGGCGTTGCTGCTTCGATCGTTCCTTCCACCAATGCTGACCCTATCTCCATTCGCATGAATGGCGGTACTGACTCTGCAGACGAAGCGACCATCGCAATCTCTGCTCTGGCAGCAGCTTGGGATGTGTTCAAGAACGCTGAAGTCATTGATGTTTCGCTGATGGTTGCCGGTAAGGCTCGTGGCGGTGCTCTTGGTGAGCAGATGGCGAACTACCTGATCGACAACATTGTCGACAAGCGCAAGGACGTCATGTTGTTCGTTTCTCCAGACCGCGCTGCAGTCGTGAACAACGTCAACGGTGAGATGGAAGATGTGGTTGCGTTCCGCAACGCGCTTCGCTCGACTTCGTACGCAGTCCTCGACTCCGGTTACAAGTACACCTATGACCGCTACAACGACGTCTATCGCTACGTTCCTCTGTGCGGTGACATCGCTGGTCTGGCTGTTCGTACTGACGAAACTCGCGACCCTTGGTTCTCCCCGGCTGGTTTCAACCGTGGTCAGGTCAAGAACATCGTGAAGCTTGCTTGGAACCCAGACAAGGCAGCGCGTGACATCCTGTACAAGAACAGCGTCAACCCGGTTGTTTCGTTCCAGGGTCAGGGCACCGTTCTGTACGGCGACAAGACTCTGCTGAGCAAGCCTTCGGCGTTCGACCGCATCAACGTCCGTCGTCTGTTCATCGTCCTTGAGAAGTCCATTGCAACCGCCTCCAAGTTCACTCTGTTCGAGTTCAACGATGAGTTCACTCGTGCACAGTTCCGCAACATGGTTGAGCCGTTCCTGCGTGACGTTCAGGGTCGCCGTGGTGTGTATGACTTCCGCGTTGTCTGCGACGAAACCAACAACACCCCGGAAGTCATTGACCGCAACGAATTCGTCGGTTCCATCTACGTCAAGCCAGCCAAGTCTGTCAACTACATCCAGTTGAACTTCGTGGCTGTCCGTAGTGGCGTTGAGTTCGAAGAAATCGTTGGTCGCTACTAATAGACAGGAGATACAGAAATGGCTTTTGACATCAATGAAATCCGCGCTCAACTGCAGGGAGGTGGCGCTCGCCCGTCACTCTTCCAGGTGCAGTTCAGCCACCCAGCCATGGGTGATGGTGTTTTCAAGGTTCCGTTCATGGTGAAGGCAGCACAGCTGCCTTCGTCCAACATTGGCGCGATTCCGGTGTCGTACTTTGGTCGTCAGATCAAGGTTGCTTCCACCAGTCGCACCTATGAGAACTGGCAGGTTGCCGTCATCAACGACGAAGACTTCCGAGTTCGCAAGGGTCTGGAAGCTTGGTCCCGTCAGATCAACACCTACGTTGGCAACCGTCGTGGCTTTGCTACTTCCGCACCGCAGGAATACAAGTCCCGCGCGCAGGTTGTTCAGTACAGCCAGACTGGTCAGGTTCTTCGCACGTACATCTTCGAAGGTCTGTTCCCGGTCAACATCTCTCCGATCGAGCTCAACTGGGAATCCGGTGACGCGATCGAAGAGTTCACCGTTGAGTTCTCTCTCGACTGGTGGGAAGTTGCTGGCGAGCCTACGGTCTAATCGCACTGGCTAAATAATTGATGGGCAGGGTTTCCTGCCCATCAAGTCACTAGATTAGGAAGGCACATAATGGCATTGGAATTGTTCGGCTTCCGCCTTGAAAGGAATAAGCCAGATCCAGAAAACAAGAATGAATCGTTCGCCGACAAACAACAGGATGACGGCGCTAGCGTCGTTCAAGCTGGCGGCGCATACGGAACATACCTAGATCTAGATGGTAATGTTCGCACTGAAGCAGAACTCATCACTCGTTATCGCGAGATGTCGCTCCAGCCTGAGATTGACTCTGCTGTCGAGGACATCGTCAACGAAATGGTCGTCTACGACAGCAACGATGACCTAGTCACGTTGAACCTTGATGACGTTGACTTCTATTCTGACAACATCAAGAAGCGCATCATTGCTGAGTTCGAAGAGGTTCTGCGCCTTTTGGACTTCAACAGCAACGCTTACGACATCTGCCGCCGTTGGTACATCGATGGGCGCATGAATTACCATGTCATCATCGATGAAGACAACCCTCACAACGGCATCCAAGAACTCCGTTACATCGACCCGCGCAAGCTTCGCAAGATCCGCGAAGTCCAGCGCGAAGGCACAAAGCACTCGATGTACACTAGCGTCAAGACCAAGGCAGAATACTTCCTCTACAACGATCGCGGATTCAGTCTGAAGGAGACCAGCACAACTGGTGCTCCGTACACGCATGCAGCCGGGATCAAGATTGCACCTGACTCGATCATTCGAGTCACATCCGGTTTGATGGACCCAACCAACCAAATGGTTCTGGGTTACCTGCACAAAGCCATCAAGCCGCTCAATCAGCTACGCACTCTGGAAGACGCTTCGGTCATCTATCGACTGACTCGCGCTCCGGAACGTCGAATCTTCTACATCGACGTTGGTTCGCTGCCCAAGGCTAAGGCTGAGCAGTACCTGCGTGACCAGATGGCGAAGCACAAGAACAAGATTGTCTACGATGCCGGGACTGGCGAGATTCGCGACGACCGCAAGTTCATGACGATGCTGGAAGACTTCTGGCTGCCGCGTCGAGAAGGTGGTCGCGGTACTGAGATCTCCACGCTGCCGGGTTCGGGTTCGTTCTCGGACATGAGTGACATCGAATACTTCCTGAACAAGTTGTACAAGTCGCTCAACGTTCCAACCTCTCGCCTACAGTCGGACACATCCTTCAACATGGGTCGCTCTTCCGAGATCACTCGTGACGAAGTCAAGTTCGCCAAGTTCGTTTCTCGCCTGCGCATGCGTTTCTCGCTGCTGTTCCGTCAGGCTCTTGAGAAGCAGCTCGTCCTGAAGAAGATCATCTCTCAGGAAGAAGCTCAGTTCCTGTGGTCGCGCGTCAAGTTCGACTTCCACCGCGACAACATGTACGAGGAGCTGAAGCAGATTGAAATCTGGCAGGCTCGCATGGCGCTTCTCGGGGACATGGACGCACACGAAGGCAAGTATTTCTCCGAGTCTTGGATCAAGAAGAACATCCTTCAACAGACTGAAGAAGAAATTGAAGAGATGCAGAAGGAAATGGATGAGAAGGCTGCCAACGAAATGGCCATGCCAGATGGTGGCGGTGCTGAAGATGAAGAAGAACAAGGCAACAAGCCTTTCGGCAAAGCGTAAAAGCTAAATACAAACATCGAATTAGGAGTTACAACAATGGAACTTAACGAACAGGAACTGTTGGAAGAGATCATGGCGATGCTTGCTGAGCAGGCGGAAGAGGAAGGCGTCGAGATTTCTGAAGAGGATCTGATGGAGCTTTCCAAGAAGACCCTTTCTAGCTACGTCAAGAAGGCTGCTTCTGATGTGGCTTCTTCTGCGTACTCGGCAGGCGCTGCTTACGGTAGGGGCGACGGGTCGAAGGACCCAGGTGTTAAGGATGTTCTCAAAACGATCAAGCGCGTCAAGGGCATCGACAAGGCTTCCGGCAAGCTGGCTGAAGAGGAAATCGAAGAGCACCTGATCGACGTTCTGGGCGAAGAGGAATACATGCAACTGGATGAGTTGTCCAAGAAGACCCTCGGCAACTACATTGGCAAGGCAACTCAGAGCTATGCGAATCACTCCGTTTCCAAGGCGCGTCATGAGCGCGACGCAGAAACGATTGGTCGTATGAGCCACAACGCGCCGGATGACGTCAGGGGCGCTGTCCGTAGTGCACAAGACGCCAGCTACAAGGCACAGTATGCTGCCGATAACAAGCGCATTAAGCGCGGTCAGGGCATCCTGAAGGCTGTCGACAGGTTGACCAAGGAAGAACTCGAAGAGCACCTGATTGAAGTTCTGGGCGAAGAAGATTTCATGCAGCTGGATGAGATTTCGAAGAAGACCCTCGGCAGCTACATCAACAAGGCAACCACTCAAGCTATCTCTACGGCAAGTTCTGCAGGAGCATCACACACTGATGCATCATACGCAAGAGCTGCTGAAAAGAACGATAGACCGCATATGGACCACTACAATAAAGAGCTAAAGATTGCTCTCAAGAGGAAGGCAGGAATCAACCGCGCTGTCAGCAAGTTGACCAAGGAATCCGTCAACGAGATGATCGCTGCTGCTCACGAGCAGAAGCACACTACGTTCTCGGAAGCTTTCAACGCTGCGATGTATGAGCTGATCGGTGAGAAGCTCGAAGCAATGCGCTTTGAAGTTGCGGCTGGTCTCGTTGGCGACTCGGAGTAACAGAAATGAAGAACCTACACAACATCTTGATGGAAGTGGCGGCTCCTCAGTCGCCCGCCGACAAGGAGTTCGTTGCCCTTCATGCGACCCAGAAGAAGCAGTTTGTCGACTATCCCGAGAGCCAGTTCAAGGGTACTCCGGAGAAGGATGAGACCAAGTTGGCTCATCCTTCCAAGGAAACTGGTCACGACGAACACGTGGAGAAGGAGAAGCCTGTTTCCGAAGAAGCCATTGAAGAATCTCACATCTTCCATAGCCCGGTGGACGCTGATCGTATGAAGAAGCGCCTTGCAAGCGCGACCAAAGGTTCTGACAAGAAGTATTGGGCTGTTGGCAAGAAGCCAGATGGCAAATACCACGTTGAACATCCTTCTTTCAGCGCCGACGAGGTCAAGAAGCGCATCGCCGACCTGAAGGAAGAGACCTTCGAAGACTTGGTTGAACAGAACCTGATGGAGATTTCCAAGAAGGTCCTCGGCAACTACATCAAGAAGGCTTCGGCGGAAAGGGCATGGACCAGCATGCAGATGATGGATAGCCAGCGCGGCTCGAAAGACTACCAACAGGCGAACGCGAAGAACAAGAAGCGCACCGCTGGCATTCACAAGGCGGTCGACAAGCTGACCAAGGAAGAGTACGAAGACCTGCAGGAGCTTTCCAAGAAGACTCTGGGTAGCTACGTCTCCAAGGCGAACCGCGAGATGTCTCTCAATGCGTACAGCCGTGGCTTGCGTGCCGATGATCGCCGCGAGGACGATCATGTCGCAAAGCTTCAGAAGAAGAGTGACAAGCGTCAGTCCGGTATCAACACTGCGTTGCGTAAGCTGACGAAGTAATGGACATCGTTTCGAAGATCTTGGAAGAAAGGAAGCTGGAGGAATCTGTTTTCTCCAGCAACCCAGCACGCAGGCAGCAGGCGTTCTCGCGCCTGCGCACTCTGCTGGACAAACCGCTTCCTGCCAAGCATGCAGTGGACAAGGTCAAGAAGCACGCTGACCACCCGCGCGTCATGAAGGACTTCGAACACTTCGCGAAGCACGCGCCAGACATTGACGTCCGCCCGCTGTTGAAGAAGCACATGAAGATGATCTCAGCTCAACAAGGATAAAAGGCTATGCCAATCGCAGTAAATTCAAAGAACAGGACATGCGTGATTCGCGCAACTGCCAACGAAACCCACACCGTCGCCAGCACTCAAGTTGGCGATGAGGTTGTTGTTGGTCTGGGCATCACTCGCATCCACTGGACCGGTGACTGGACCGTCAAGCGCGGAGACAACGTTCTGTTGGTGCTGACGGATGGACAGGATAGCTGGGACCTGATGGGTTGGGGTTCGTTGCGCGAATGGGCAGATCAGGACATTGTTCTGGAACAGGGAACTGTTCCTGGGACCATCATCCTTGGCTGCACTAAATACAACAACGAACAGAACGAGGTCTAAGATGAAGACGTTCCGTGAACTAAACGAAATCGTCATCTCTGCAAAGAACAAGAAGTATTCTGTATTGCGCGACCGCGCGAAGAAGGAACTTGCTGATCTGGACGCAAAGGCAGGAGATAGCTTGCGCATTCCGGGCACCCGTCGTCACAATCTGCACAAGCAGATCCAGAACCACGAAAGGAAGCTCAAGGAACTAAACCGATGAAACTGATTTGCGAACTTCATGAAGATGTGCAGGTGAACATCGTAGAAGCCGCAGACGCTTCTGGCAAGAAGCAGGTGTTCATCGAGGGCATCTTCCTTCAGGCAAACATCAAGAACCGTAACGGTCGAATCTACCCATCCCACGTGATGGAGCAGGAAGTCAACCGCTACATCAACGAGAAGGTCAAGACCAACCGCGCCTATGGTGAGCTGGGTCACCCTTCGGGTCCTCAGATCAACCTAGAGCGCGTCTCGCACTTGATCAAGGAACTCCGTAGGGACGGCGATAACTACATCGGCAAGGCTCTCGTCACCGAGGGCACGCCCTACGGAGCGATCGTCAAGGGTCTTCTAGAGTCCGGTGCAAACCTCGGCGTTTCCTCGCGCGGGCTGGGTTCGCTGAAGCAGCGCAACGGCATCATGGAAGTTCAGTCCGACTTCCGCCTTGCTACGGCAGCGGACGTTGTTGCTGATCCTTCTGCGCCCGACGCGATGGTCCGTGGTCTGATGGAGGACGTCGACTGGGTTTGCGAGAACGGCGTCTGGACTCCTAAGCAGATTGACGAAGCCAAGCAGGAAGTCAACCGCGCTGTCCGCAACCGCGACCGTACCGTGTTCGAAGAAACCGCTATGAAGCTCTTCGAGAACTTCGTCAACGAAGCTGCGAAGAACGTCAAGCCAACACGCATCGTTTGATCTTAAGATTCAAACATCCCTAAATAGTTCTGCAATTTCCGTAAACCGAATTGGAGTTTGTGACAATGACCACCGAAAACACGCAGCTAGACGAGAAGTTTGAAGCTTCGTTCAACGTCAACGCTTCTGTACCAGATCCTATCAACACTAAGGACAACTCCCGCCCTGCCGACAAGAAGGAAGGCGAGAAGGAGTCCAAGTCGCTGACCAAGGCTCAGATGATCTCCGGCATGACGCATGCGTCCTACCGTCTGTCTCATCCAGAGCTGACTGACCTGTACCGTAAGTTCTTCGCCATGTCCGGCAAGAACGTCGATGCAGCTTCTAACCGCGCAACCATTAAGGCTGGCGGCTTGAAGGAAGACATGGATGCAGTCTTCGAAGGCTCTGACCTGTCTGAAGAGTTCAAGGACAAGGCAACCACCATTTTTGAAGCAGCTGTCAACTCTGCAATCGTTGCTGAAACTGCTCGCCTCGAGGAAGAGTTCGAAGCGAGGCTTGAGGAAGCCGTTGCTGGGCAGATCGAAGGTCTCGAGGAAGCCATGTCCAAGTACATGGACCACGTTGCCGAGCAGTGGATCGAAGAGAACAGGCTGCAGATTGAAACTGGTCTGCGCGCTGACATCGCCGAATCCTTCATGACTGCCCTGAAGGGTGTGTTCTTGGAGCACTACATCGACGTTCCAGAGGAAGCTGTTGATGTTGTCGAAGCCTTGACCGCTAAGGTTGATGAGCTGACCACCAAGCTGGACGAGTCTCAGAATGCCGTCATCGAAGCAAACAACAAGCTGAACGAAGCCACTGCTGCTTCCATCTTGGCGACTGTTTCGGAAGGCTTGACCGAGTCTCAGAAGGAGAAGCTGGTCTCTCTTGCCGAGGACATCGACTTCGTCGACGCTGCTTCGTATCAGGCAAAGCTGTCCACCATCGTTGAAGGCTACGTCAACAAGCCAGCCGTTGTCCCAGCTGATCAGCAGCTGAACGAGGAGCTGGAGCTACACGAAGACAAGAAGGCGGCTGGCGTCACCGACCCAATGGTCGCGGCGGCACTGGCAGCAATCAGCAAGAACAAGGGCAAGTAAGACAAACGGTGATTGCTGGTGAGAATCAGCAATCACTAAATAAGCATGTGAAGTCCAAAGTTGCACAAACAACCAGAATCACCCAAGGAGTTAACAAATGTCTTTTCTGAATGAAGAAACCCTAAACAAGTGGAAGCCAATTCTTGAGCATGAGGACCTTCCTCAGATCAAGGATAGCCACCGTTCTGCCGTCACTGCAGTTATGCTGGAGAACACCGTTAACGCTATGCGTGAATCTGGTGACCACGCTCCTCGCTCCCTGCTGGGCGAAGCAGCTCCAACCAACGCAACTGGCGCTGGCATCAGCAACTACGACCCGGTCCTGATCTCTCTGGTCCGCCGTGCGCTGCCTAACCTCGTTGCTTATGACCTGTGCGGCGTTCAGCCGATGACCGGTCCTACTGGCTTGATCTTCGCTATGCGTTCGCGCTATGCAAATCAGGCTGGTGAAGAGGCGTTCTACAACGAGCCAAACACCAAGTTCTCCGGCACCCACGCTGGTGGCGCAGAAGGTGCTAACACCGTCGGTGACAAGCACGTTGGTGGTAACCCAACTGGCGTCGTCAACACCTACAACTTCGGTTCGGGTATGTCGACTGCTGCTGCTGAAGCTCTGGGCACTTCCCAGCACTTCGCAGAAATGGCGTTCTCGATCGAGAAGGTCTCCGTGGTTGCTAAGAGCCGTGCCCTGAAGGCTGAGTACAGCCTTGAGCTGGCGCAGGACCTGAAGGCTATCCACGGTCTGGACGCTGAGACTGAGCTGGCCAACATCCTGACCACCGAAGTCCTGGCAGAAATCAACCGCGAGATCATCCGCACCATCAACGTCTGCGCTACTCCGGGTGCTCAGACTGACACTGCTACCGCTGGCGTGTTCGACCTTGACGTCGACTCCAACGGTCGTTGGTCGGTTGAAAAGTTCAAGGGTCTGCACTTCCAGCTGGAGCGTGAAGCTAACGCTATCGCGAAGGCAACCCGTCGTGGTAAGGGCAACGTCCTGATCTGCTCCTCTGACGTCGCTTCGGCACTTCAGATGGCAGGCGTTCTGGACTACACCCCTGCTCTGAACAGCAACAACCTGCAGGTTGACGACACCGGCAACACCTTCGCTGGCGTGCTGAACGGTCGCATCCGCGTCTACATCGACCCATACGCAACCGGTAACTACATCACCGTTGGTTACAAGGGCGCATCGGCGTTCGACGCAGGTCTGTTCTACTGCCCATACGTTCCGCTGCAGATGGTCCGCGCTGTTGGTGAGAACACCTTCCAGCCAAAGATCGGCTTCAAGACCCGTTACGGCGTCGTCGCGAACCCGTTCTCGAAGGGCGCTATGGCTTCGGACGGTTCTCTGGAAGCAAACGCGAACGTCTACTACCGTCGCTTCGCAGTTCAGAACATCATGTAATTGGTGTTCCGTTTCAGGGAAGAAACAAAAAGACCCGCTTCGGCGGGTCTTTTCTTTGGGCGATTGCCAGAGCTTCAGCCTTTGTGGAAGTAGTCCCCTGCCCAGAGGAGCAGACGCAGTTCGCGGTTGTATTCCAAGGCATAGTCTTCAGTGAACTCGAATACCTTCTTGGTGCCCTTGGTAGAGAACTTGCCGGAGGCATCAGCAACGAGGCGGTCAGCAAGCTCTTCGGTGATCTTCGCCTTCATCTCCCCGGCGCTGTTCCGAACGATGATTGAGTAGCCTTCCATCAGCGGATCCTCTTGCCTTCACTCGCCGCGATGTACTCAGCCACTGCCGTCACGACCACGGAGCTGATTTGACGGTAGTGCTTGGTGGTCTCGACGAAGTCGTTGGCGCGGTGCATGAAGCGGTCGATCTCCGGGTATGAAGCCAGCGGCAGCTCCGAGAACTCCTCAACGGAAAGCTCTTCAGGGGCAACGTGCTCAATCTTGTTCTTGATCATCTCAGTTCTCCGGGGTGAAGAAGAGGGAGGACCGGAGTCCTCCCTCGCCGTCGGTTAGACCGTGGCCAGCAGCCGGTCGTAGGTCTGCATCTTGAGACCCTCGAGGCGACCGTTGTAGCTGTCCCAGAACTGCTGGGAAGCGTCCCGGCGACCGGTCCCGTGGGTGTAGAACTCGGTAGCACCGCACAGGGCACCCCACTTGGTACCGGCGTGCATGTCGGAACCCGAGCCACCCGTGGCCATCGCCATCAGGCGCTCCAGCTCCTTCTTCACGCCCCAGCCCTGCTCCTGCTCGGACTTCTTGGGGTCGAAGAGCTGCTCCTTGTAGAACTGCTCGGTAGCCTTGACCGACATCTTCTTGGTCGCCAGCTTGCGCAGGTTCTTGATCATGTTCACCCACGCTTCGTCGATCAAGCCGAGGTCAATCTTGATGCTCTCCGGGTCGAACTTCGAGCGGTGAGTCACCTTCACCATCTGCTTGGAGTTCTCGCCCATCGCCACCGTCAGGGTGTTGTTGCACACCACGCGGGTCGAGACGAACTTGGCGGTGGTCGCCAGCGAACCGTCGCACGCAGTCACCAGCAGCAGGTGTCCTTGGACTTCATCGCCGTCGACGATCTCGTTGCTCTTGCCGGTGTCCGCCAGCGCCCAGAACCGGCGACCGCCGAACAGGGTGCCCGCCGTGCTCAGGCGCATGCCGTGCTGCTCGGTGAGGTCACGGAAGAACTCGATGACTTCCTCCGGCTGGACGATCTGGAACTTGTTGCCGACCACCGACAGCGGAGCGTTGGTGTCGGAGCGGAACAGCACCTTCTTGTCGGGGACGATCAGGCTTTCGTTCAGACCGGCGACCTTGTACTCGACAGCAGACTCGAACACATCCCAGTCCATGCCAGCAGCCTTCTTCCACTCTTCGATGGAAGCGCCTTCCTGCAGCTCGTTGCCGAGACCGTGCCAGATGGCGGAACGGGGACCGGTGAAAGCCATCTCGACGAAGCCATCAGCGCGTTCGGTGAGTTCGTGAGCCATTTCAGTTCTCCTTCAGGGTTGGGTTTCGTACTACAGGAAGAATTGTACCGGTCTTTCCTACAAAAGAAAAGCCTTTCAGCTCCGGGTCAACCCCGGAGCGCCGACCATGCAGCCTTCGCGTCTGCGGCAGTCGTGCCGACCTGAACACAGGAATCCTTGGATCCGACGCGGATCGCCAGCGAAGAACCGTTGGTCAGCACGGCGGTCTCCGGGCGGACGTACTTGTAGCCGTCGAGACCGTTCTTCGCGTTGTGAGCTTCGACTCCGTTTGCAGCAGCCAGCAGCTGAGCAGCGAGGGCGCGGGCTTCGTTGGCGGTCAGTTCGAGGTAGTTGGTAGCCATTTCAGTCAGTTCCGTTCAAGAGTAGGGAAGTTCTTACCACAAGACAAATTATACTCGAATTTCTCGCAAAAGAAAGCCCGGCAGCAGGGCTACCGGGCTGTTTTCGTAAGTCATTGATTTTACATGACTGCTAAGTCATTGATTTTACAGGGCATTTTCAAGCCGGTTTTGGAGCAAATTCAGCACCCAGCCCGTTTTCGGCGTCGTGGATCAGCCCGAGGCAGTACAGCCCCGCCTGTGCCACTCCGAAGTACGCCAGCAACCCGGCGACCGCCGTAAAGCCGAGACCCGCTGCACCGATGGCCAGCACCAGCATGATAATGATGTACCGCTCAATGTTCATGGTTGCACCCCACTATAAGATGCAACCATGATACGGTCCGGCGTCTACAATGTTATGGGAGCAGTACCACCGTTTTAGCCTGATCGCGGTACGTGTTGCGGATCTCTGAGACCGTCGGGAAGCTCACTTCGACGTAGGAGTCAGAAGGCAGGAAGCAATCCCCACAGCAGCAATCATGGGGATGAGCCACATACACCGGCAGTTCCGGGTCAAGCTCCTGAAGGGATTCAATCAACTCTCGGACTTTCATTGCAGGGTCTCGCGGCGGTGTGAAGGAAGCGTGTGCCGGTCTGCCCAAGCGACAGCTTCTTCGATGGAAAGAAGTTGCGGTGACAAGAACTCATCCGTCTTCATGTCACACACGAACACAGAACAGTGTCCCAGGATGGTCGACGCGGAGATCTTCAGACCCCTGTACTCAAACACCACGCACGCGGGGATGACCTTTGCGCCAACGTCGTAGATCTTCATGATTTGCCCCTCAGCAGTTGTGGAACTTCAGTTCCGAGGTGATGATACCGCCTTGGCGCTCGGACATCAATACGTGCACCCGAGCGACCTGTTCCTTGGAGATTGGCCACTTACGCATCTCCTTCAGGCACTGGGCAATGGTTCCTTCGAACTCAAGAAGCTTGCCCTTGGCGCCTTCGGCACAGGAATAGGTGGCGTACAACGCAACGCGGTGGTACGGGCGCACACCGTTCTCGAAGATGGTGTCGTAACAGACAGCGTCGGGGATCTTGCGGTCGTATTCGGTAGTCATCTCAGATTTCCTTCTCGGTGCCACGACCACGCTGGTGCAGAACCTTGCCACAGGTGACCAGATAGCCGGGAGCGGTGTAGTCCTGATTCGAGAACTTGCAGGGGTCGTTCGCCTCACGACGGTTCATGCCAGCCGGGTTGCCCAGAACCTTCATGTCAACGTTCGACAGGCGCAGCATACGACCCTGCGGGTGGGAGTGGATGGTCTCAGAGCCAGCAACGTAGCCTTCCGGAACTTCAGCCTTCGACATACCGCAGGCGATCTGCGAGTTGATGGTGACGACCTTCACAGCGAACGGCGAGTTGCCGCCGTAGGCGATCCAGCCACAAGCTTCGAAGCCGGTCTCAGCCGTGAAGCCTTCGAGGGTCTCAGCAACCCGCTTCACGAACTCCGTCTTGCCTTCGCCCGCCACCGACTCAATGGTAGCAACCTCGTGGACCGGCAGGTCCGCCACCTCATTCACGTTCAGGCTATGAGCCGACGCGAAACCAGAGGCGAGGATCAGGGCAGTGGCGAGGATGGTCTTCATTTCATTACTCCTTCAACTTACAGCTATTGTAGTTCAGAACTCTGAAACAAGAAAGGCTCCAAACGGAGCCTTTGCGTAAGTCATTGATTTTACAGGGTTCGTAAGTTACTGATTTTGCAAGGGTTTTCATCCTTTCCAGGAGGAGTTGCTTCTACCGTTGTACCTTGGGGTGAACCGCTTGAGGCGGAATTCGGGGTGAGCTTCTGTGAACAAGGTGTAGCAAGCCTGTTCCATTCCCCTTGCCTCGATCTCCCAAGGCTCTAGCCAGTAGTTGATGGAGCCAACCTTTACGGGCTTCCCTTTCCACTTCACGACATCCGGGTTGACTCCTTGTAGGTCTTGCGAGATGTACTGCTTGAGATGAGTCAGCTCGTGGAACAGCGTCATCAGGTAGTCGCGAACCCGGATGTCGAGATACTTCGAGTTGAACGCAATGACGAACGTTCTGGGACGCCCGCCATTGCGCGGCTCTCTGTACTCACACCAAGCGATGTCGGTTTCGTTGTCGTCGTAGAATTCGTTGAACTCGATCCGAATGGTGTGGACGTACCGCTTGAGCTCCTTTCCCAAGATGCGGTCAGCATAGAACCTGACCGCTGCACGCGTCACCTTCAGTAGATCCTCTGGTACTTGGGAAGTCATGACTCTCATACATCACCCGTCAAAGTTGAAGCTTGCTGCCTTGTGCTTGATCTTCTCAGTGGCACCGAAGCTGTTCAGTGGCTTGTCTTCTTCCTTCTTCTTCACGCCACCCGACTTCCACTTGGAAGCCTTACCGTCGCCGTCCTCATCCTTGCCGGTCTTGCCCGCGTACACGCTTGCCTCTACGTCATACAAGCGCATCTTCGGACGGTCGACACCGACCATGAACTTCTTCAGGCGGTTGATGTCGTCGTACCTGCTCTTCAGCTGAATCATCAGGTACTGGTTCAACGCTGCCAGTTCTTCGTTCGAAACCGCTGCACCCATCCAGTCAGCCGTCATCGGCACACCAAACGACTCCGAAGTGGACTCAAGCCCGACATCCGAATCAGAGAAGCCGTCGCGGTTGGTCTGTGTTGCCGTGATACCCACGACGTTGGTCTCAACGAAGAAGCCACGCAGTTCCTCGGCGATCGACTTCACGATGGTGTACGAGTTGGCGTTAGAACCCGCGCGCACGCGCGAAGAAGCACAGATGTTCAGGTAGTCAATGATGATGACGTCTGGCTTGAAGTTCTTCTTCATGCGCAGTTCGTTCACCAAGTGACGGAAGTGCCCGACATGAGCCGAAGCCGTTGGGAACTCCTTGACCACCAACCTTCCGGGCTGTTTCGACTTGACGCGCTCGAGCCGCTTGATGAACGTGTCCTTCGGAAGCTCCAGCAGGTCGTCCATCGCCGTATCAAGCAGGTTCGCGTCGATACGCTGGGCGATCTTCTGCTCCGCCATTTCCATGGTGATGTACAGCACGTTGTACCCGCTCATCAGGTAGTCAGCCGCGAGGTGACACATGATGAGCGACTTACCAACGTTTGTGCCGCCCAGGAAGATGTTCAGCGTCTTCCTGTCGAACCCGCCACGCGTGATGTTGTTGAACGAATCCAACGCGAACGGAACCTTGTCGCCCTTGGTGTGGTAGAACTTGAAACGGTCCTCGGCGTCCTCGATGAAGTCGTGACCAATCGAAGTGTCGAAGCTGACAGCAAGTGCTTCTTCCAGCAGCTTCGGGATCTGCCCTCGACTGACGCCTTCCGCCTCGCCGTCGGCAATCGAAACTGCTTCCATCAACGAGTTGTACAGCGCCTTGTCTTGGCAGAACGCCTCGCACTGGTCGACCAGCCAATCGTGGTCGACTTCCGGCTTCGTGAGGTTCTGGATGCAGTCGCGTGCCTGCTCGAACTCCGCTTGACTCATGCCCTTGAGTGCAGTGAGATCAAGGGCAAGAGCTTCTCTGGTCGGCGTCTTGTTGTACTTGTTGAGATAGTTCTGGATGAGGGTCAACGTGATTCGTTGACCGTCTTCCCTGAAATACCCTTCCTTCAGATGTGGAATAACCTTTCTCGAGAAGTCCTCATCATGGAGGACTCCCGAAAGGATCAGTTGTTCAATCATTGCAAATTCCCGAGACAGAGTGTGAGTTTAACAACAGAGTGAGGCAATGACCTCACTCGTCATCGCCCTCATCATCCATGTCTTGGTCTCGCGCAACGTCGTCTTCGATCATGCTCACTTCAGCCAGCTTGAACATTTCCTTGACCTTGCGACGGAAGACTTCATCCTTCAAGATCGGCATCCAGAAGTCGGCAGTGTGGGTTTCCTTCTCACGGTAGTTCTTGCCTTCGATTTCACCAGTCTCGGTGTTGACCTTCGCGTACCAACCCACCTTCGGTTTCACCACGTGACCCGTCTCGAGAGCAATCGGCAACAGACCCGACCACTTGTTGATGCCCTTGTCAAAGGTCACGTTCAGCAACACCTTCGACTTCTCCTTGACGAAGCGCGACTTCTCGACGTTGATGACGAAGTTGTAGCCAGAAACCTCAGTCCCGTCCTTCTCCTGCTGACGACCAACGATGTAGATGTTGTCCGCCGAGTAATACAGACCCGTGCCGCCGCCGACGATTGCCTTGGCGTACATCTCTTGAGTCATGTAGATATGGTTGATCGCGAACAGCGGAATGTCCTTCAGCGTCAGGTGCGGGGTGATCATGCGACCCAACGACTTCAGCTGCTTGGCGCGGGTCATGTCCGCCTTGTTGTTGCCCGCCAGCGCGTCGTCGACTTCCTTCTTCGAAGCCAAGTTGCCGATCGAGTCAATGACGATCATGACCTTGTCTTCGCGACCCAGCCCGTCCAGCTGCTGCATGATATCGAACTTCAGCTGCTCGATGTCCGTGACCGGCACGTGGAACACGCGGTCCAGCGGAATACCGAAGGCGGAGAAGTAGGACTGCGGGGTGCCGAACTCGGAGTCATAGAAGATGATGATGCCGTCTTCGTACTTGTCCAAGAACGCCTTCGCAGCCAGAAGAACGAACGAAGTCTTGAAGTGCTTGGAAGGACCAGCGAACTGTGTCAGACCCGGCGAGAAGCCGCCGTCCAGTTCGCCGCTGAACAACACGTTCATCATCGGAACGGGGACTGGGATCAAGTCCTTCTTGCCGAAGACCTTCGAGTCACCCAGAACAGAAGCCATCTTCACAGTGGAAGCTTTCTTAAGTCGTTCAAGTAGTGCAGCATTTGCCATGGTTGTTCCCTTTGTTGTTATAGTTGTGTGTTGTATTGTAGGTGTTCTGTGAACCAATCGTTGTCAGCTGAAGAAGTCCTCCAGCGTAGCCTTACGCTCCACCTGAAGGTTCGCCGCGTCGCACATCGTCATCATCGGTTGTAGGAACCCAACCTTCCAAAGAGATTCGCGATCAACGTATTTGTCCAGCCCGAGCAGGTCATCTGCGTCATCGACCGGAACTCCGAACCAAGGTTGGCGCGTTGGGTTCGGCATCAACAGCCTTCCGAACTTGATGCGGTCACCGTTGGTCAGTGGCTTCTTGTCAGCTTCCAGACCCTTTTCGCGAAGTTGGTTGTTGTAGTTGAGACCAGCATTCACTGCCATCGGAACCCGTGCGTCACCCAACACATATCTATTCTTGTTGTTGAACGACGAGTTCGAAGCGATGTCGGCGAACGGCGCACAGTCAAACTTCTCACGCACCTCTTCAACGAACTGGTACAACCTTTCTTGGTCAAGAGTGAGAACAACCTTCGCGCCTTCCATGATCCAGTTACGGCATGCCGTTGGTGTGGAAGAACGCACGGCTTCGATACCGACCATGACGAACTTGGGTTCGCTGTAACGGACACCTTCGTTGTCCCACACGTTCATGATGTACCGCTTGGCACCGGTCCAAAGACCACGGCTGGCGATCTTCTCTCGCTTCATACGCATCTTCTGCTGGTAAGCATTCATGCGCACTGCCAGTGCACCGTACACTTCCTCGAGCTTCGGGTTGAGCTTCTCCTTAGCGATAGTGTCCAAGAAATCAACCACCTTCAACTCATCGTCAGGCTGCTTGCCGAACGCCCGCACGACAAGGTCGTTGAACGTCATCAGCAACGAGTCAGTGTCCGAAGCAACAACGTAGTCGACGGGTTCGGCGTTCTTCAAGACACCATTGAGGTAGTCGTTGAGGTGCTTCTGCGCCCACTGAATGACCACCTGCCCCGACATGGTTACCGCTTCCGCGAGGTCGTCGTTGTAGTAGCGGAAGAACTGGTTGGACAACGCGCCATAAGCTGAGTTCAAGCCAACCTTCTTGGCGCCTTGCAAGTTGTTGTAGCGGATGATCAGCCCGCGAAGCTCTTCCATGCGCTTCGGATCCTTGTTGCCGAGCTTCTCAGCTTCGAGTTCCTTCTCGTACTCGAGCATCTGCTTCTTGTACTTCTTGCGGTCATCATAGTAGGACTGCATCAGCTCGGCGATGATGCCCACCTCGTCCTTGCGGAACAACGCGCCATTGCCCGCCAGCGAGTAGTCGCCTTCGACGTAGTCCTCGAAGCGGAAGTTGTCTGACAACACGACTGCCGGGTTGACGTCGCGATTCAGCCCCACCAACGTCTCAGGTGAGATGTTGTACTGCATGATCAAGTGCGGGTACAGCGAGTCCAAGTCGAACGACAAGATCCAGTCATACACGCCCGGTCGCGGATCCTTGACGTAGGCACCGGCGATCTGCTCTGACTTGTTGTTGTGCTTCATGCTAGGCACAGCAACCTTGCGTTCCGCCAGTTTGTTGTGGATGATGACATCCCACAAGAGAACCGAAGTGATGGCGTCTTCCAAGTTGATCTTCGCGTCATAGGCGATCGCGTAGACTTGGTTGAGATAACCCATCTTCTTGTCCAACTGCACCACGCGCATGACGTCGATGATGTTGTAGTCGATGTACATCTGGTGGTTGCGCTTGTACAGGTCGTCAAGGTTCTTGTACCCTTCCTTCCTGTAGTCCAGCTTGGACACCTTCAGCTCGGTGGTCGAGATGTAGTCAAGCGAGTAGCTCTCCTGCTTCTTGAGCTTGAACTTCAGGTACAGCTGCATGTAGTCCAGCGTCGCGATGCCGTGCAGGTCCACGGCTTCGTTCTCGCGACCCATCTTATCGAAGAACGTGCGGCTACGGCTTGAGCCCAGCGGAGAGAGCTTGTTGGCTTCCTGACTGTCCCACAGGCGCTCGATACGCTTCCACATGTATGGGATGTCGAACCCTTCAACGTTCCACCCGGTGATCGCGTCAAAGTCCTCATCGCGCCACACGCGCAGGAACTCCTGGAGCAGCTCTTGCTCACAGCGGAACTTCTTGTACTCGATATCCACGCCCTCGAGGTCGGGGTGGCGAGCGTTAGTGTCCCAGTCCTTCAGCCCGAACACCTTGTACCAAGTGCCGTTGCTCAAGGTGATCGCGGTGATGTGCTTGTCGGCGGTAGAGATGTTCGGGAAGCCACCTTCGGAGTCAGTTTCGATGTCGACGAAGGCAACCTTGATAGCATTCGGGTCAAACTGTACAGAACCCGGATAGGTGTCGTTCAAGAACGGATACACCCACTTGTTCATCCCGTGAACTTCGAAGTTCGAGACATCCTTGTACTGGTCCTGGAACTCGCGTGCTTCGTTGATGGAGTCGAACACCACCTTGGCCAGCGGGTTCTTGCCGACAAGCGAACGCCAGTCGCCCTTGGCGCTGGGAACGAACAGATAGGGCTTGTATGGGATCTTCTCGGAGAAACGCTTACCGTCCCTGTAACCACGGTGATAGATGAAGTTGCCACGTTGCATGGCATTGGTGTAGAAATAACTCAAGTTGATACTCCCAAAACAAAGAGGACAGCTAGACCTTAATTCTAGCTGTCCTCTGGTACAATGACGTTCGTGGTTACTTCGCGTTGGGTGCGCTCATCCACTTGATGGGCAAGTCATTCCCTTCCGGGAAGGTCTCAGAGTAGAGCGCCAGCATCATCAAGTTGCACATGACATGACCGCGATGCGGTAGACCCGAACCCTTCTGATCAACTGGATCAATGCGCTCACCACCGATCATTGCCAACAGGTGGCGCACTGCACACGCAAGCGGAATCGACCAAGCCATGCCCTTCGCCCAGTTCCACTCGGCGTACTTCCGCTTGCCGTAGTCGAACACCCGAGCACACTCAGCCAGTGTAATCAGCGGGTCGCCCACTGCCTCCATGGCGTCGAACAAGTGTCGCTTGTCACCAGTGGCTTGGAACTTCCCGAGGTGCCGCAAACACCGGACCTCATCACTCTCACTTCCATAGTCGATAGACAACAGTTCCGCCACTGCAGACAAGGGCAACAGTTCCATTGCTGGCTTGCCGTCGTTGAACCTTGCACCGGAACCGCGTTCCTCGCTGTCGATGTCTCCGATGCCCTTCGCAAACGCCCAATTCGGGTCACGTGCAGTCATACAACTAACCTCAATGTTGTTATTGTTCTATACAGCTATTCTGCCCTACTTCCAATACAATGGTTACTTCGCCTTCCCAAACAGTTCGAGCACCCATTCCCAGAACTTCATGTATCGAGGATACTGGGCACGAAGTTCTTCTTCGTTGCGAGCTGCCCAGCTGGGCATCCCGATTGCATCGTGATGGAGCCAATCGAGGTAACATCCCAGTACGTCAAATGCCTTCTGGACAATGAAGATACAGTAGACCAACGAAAACCCGAGAGCGACCAGCAACACAACGATAGTGGGGAACCAGAAAGTTCCCGCTGCCCACCACATCAGGGCGAAGAGCGCCGCCGCCGCAACACCACACAGAGCGCCGAACGAAGCCCTGCGCACTGACTTCAGTACCTTGATTTTCTCTTTACTGTCCATCATCTTCTCCCTTCTTCACCTGTCCAATTTTCCCGATGAACTGCCAGAACTTTAGATGGCGTGGGTAATCACGTTCCAAGCTAGTTAGGATGTATGGGTGTCTGCGTTCCAGATAGTCGAGATATCTGGAACGCGCGATGGCGGCGTCAGCCAATGTGCTGGCCACCTTGAGAAAGACGTACACTATCAGTACGCCGGTTGTCACTGCGGTGGCTACTTCAAGGCTGGCGAAGATCGCCACGAGCACAAAAGCAAGTGTGAAACAGATCGACCCCACCACCCTTGTCAGTAGCTTGGTTCCCCTCTTGAGGTCGACTGCTTCCAAGTTGTCAGTCATCGAGTGATGCTCCTGCAACGGTGAAGTTGTCGCACTGGAACTCGCGGGTGTAGCTCGCGCCATCGACTTCCTGCGGCAACGCGGCAGACCCGAAACCGAAGCCCGGCACGATGTAGATCTCCTCGGTGACGATCCCGCTGTGGTCACTCACGAGGACGATCACGTTGTCCTTGTTGTAGTGAACGCGCACACGCGCAGCAACACCAAGCTTGCGGCGACCTTCGAGATCGCGGTACTCATAGTTGATCACGGAACATCTCCTTACATGTTGTTGTATGTCAGGATACAGTGGTGTTGCTAGTCTAGAGGCTAGCAACACCAAAGCCGAAGCCAACCGGCTTGAACGGGGTGGCAGCGACTTCCTCGGCGTCCTCGGTGTCCTCCACCACGACCCGCGCGGTCGCCTTGGCGAACTCGCGAGACAGCTCGTTGAGCTTGGCGTTGGTGGCTTCGTCGACACGGTCGGACTTGCGGGCGCGGGCACCGTCGCCACGGGAGTATACCTTGGTGGGACGACCGGTCAGCTGCTTCTCCGCCCACGAGAAGTACATGCCTTCGGTGCCGGGGTTGTTGATGCCCATGGTGGCGCGCATCTCCTCAACCACCAGCTTGCGGAACTCGCGCTTCGGCAGCTCATCCTTTTGGTCCATGAACTTGGCGTAGGCATTCAGGGCGAGGGTGGACTTCTTGACCTTCTTCTCAGTGCTGGACATGTTGCTATTCCTCATTACAAATGGTTGAGATGATCTTACCGAGCACAAAACCCAATGTTTTGCACGGCATCGAACGAAGTTGAGTGGGATCTTGCAGGCAGAGACTTCGACACTAGGAAACATACAGCGTCGGGACTTACTGACTTTCAGGCACAGCTTCCCCGTTCAGCCTAGCGGCTGTCGTTTCGTGGTAAGCTAGTGTTTCCCCCTGTAGTTCGTTAGATCTCGCTGTTCTTCAGCGCAAGAGCATTGTACTCCACCCATTAATGGAAGTAAAGGGCGCGTAAAGACGCATGAAAGCCCTGTAAAATCAACAGGTTACGTCGATCCTACAGGGCTTCTATGTGTCTCAAGCTTAACGCAACATAAACGGCAGCGAGCGGAAGCGACCTTTTATACGTCCCCTTTACGTTGGCGTTGGCACCCCTGGAGGGACTCGAACCCCCGCATTTCGGTTTAGAAGACCAAATGCCGTATCCAACGGCAGGGGTGTAGGCGTCAACGTAAGGCGTTGTCGATCAGCTTGGCGATGTGTTCCAGCGCCTGCTCAAGCTTGTGCTGCCGGATGTAGGCTTCATCAGCTTGGTTACGCATATCGTCCAAGTCTTCGTAGAGACGGTCGTTCTCAGCCTCAAGGTCTTGGGTGTCGATCTCGCGCCGCTCACAAGTCAGCTCATGGATCAGAGCTTCAAGGTCAGCAACCGGAACGGTGACTTCGGTGTGACCACGGGTGTTGGCAAACTTCAGTTCGTGGATGACGCGCCACGCCGCACTTGATAGGTCGTCTGTTACAGCCATGTTGATCACTCGGATTCATGTTGAAGTGGCGGAGAGCAGTGGATTCGAACCACAGACCCGTGAAGGTCCAGATTGCTTAGCAGGCAACTTCGGGACCCTGCCCGATTTACTCTCCAAGTATTGGCGCCGGTGGTAGGATTCGAGCCCACAACCTTCTCCTTAGGACGGAGCTGCTCTATCCAGTTGAGCTACACCGGCATTGGCGGAGAGCAGAGAAATCGAATCCCATGCCTTTCGGCACAATCCGCTTTCGAGGCGGTTCCGGTCCCAGACCGGTTTACTCTCCGTTAAACTTCTTGCGGACCCTGCTACGCACGAACTTCCCGCGTTTCTGGACCCACTTCTTGGAAGCGATTGCACAGTTGTCTTCAAGAACTTCTTTCCAGCTCCCGACACCGTAGATCAAAAACGTGACCGGTAGAAGAAGGATCGACAAGACAACGAGCGCCCAAGAGTCATGTACATCGAGGTAGTAGAACTCGGCGTCTTCAAAGAAGTCATATCGACCCTTGAGCCAATTGGTGTGGTGTTTCGGAAAACCTAGTTTTCGTAGTGCGCGCTTCGAAGGTACAGGCAGTTTCGTGGCGCCAACTGGCGTTTCGTACTCATACGAAATCTGGCTCATTCGCGTTCACCTTGTTTTCATGATCAAGAAGTTGGACCCGCCGGAGGGATTCGAACCCCCATCTTCCATCCAGTTACCTTTGTCTGCGTTCGTAGCGCAGAGGGTTACGACGGGATTGTTTTGGTGCCCAAGGTGGGACTCGAACCCACATCACCCGACTTTTGAGGACGGTACGTCTACCAATTGCATCACTTGGGCAAAACTTGGTGGGTCCACTGAGACTCGAACTCAGAACCTTCGACTTAAAAGGACGCTGCTCTAACCAATTGAGCTATGAACCCGATACAACCTATTATGCTCTAAACGTGTCACCAAAGATGTAGATAAGGATCAACGGAGCAAACAGTGCAGCCATGATTCCAATAAACGGGTGTACGCACATCAGAAACAACGAGATGATGGTTCCGAGAACGAACAACGCGATATCTTTCAACATGACTCATCCTATGTATGGCACGCCGGGAAGGACTCGAACCCTCATCAGGCGGATTTGGAGTCCGCTATCTTGCCAATTAGACCACCGACGCATATTTGGTGGGTTCGGTGAGATTCGAACTCACGTCGTACCGGTTAAGAGCCGGACATAATAGACCACTATACGACGAACCCAAATTTGGTCCGGGAGTATTTTCGCAATCACATAGGACCCGGCTCCATGTGTTGCTAGAGAGTTCGCTTCGATTCGTCGTCAAGGAACTCACAACCAAGTTTTGGTACCCACGGTCGGATTCGAACCGACAACATCTGACTTCTAAGGACAGCGCCTCTTCCAATTGGACTACGTGGGCAAAGCTGGTATCCGGTGTTGGAGTCGAACCAACCTCTATCCTCCTTGTAAGGGAGGTGCCCTCACCACGAGGACTAACCGGACATTGTTTGGTGGGTCCCCTCGGGATCGAACCGAGTTCTTCCGCTCTTCAGGCGGACACATTGACCAACAATGTTAGAGACCCAAGAATTTGGGGTGGACAAGAGGATTCGAACCTCTGACAACTCTTTCACAGAGAGCTATGTTACCACTACACTATATCCACCGACGCCGACAAGAAGGGAGAGTAGAAGGAGAATTAGTCCTAACCTTGTTGTCGCACGTTTCGCTCTTACGAGCTCATCAGGATGGAGTTGGCAGCCCCGACCGGTATCGAACCGATGTTTTCTGGTTCAGAGCCAGACGTTCTACCTTTGAACTACGGGGCAGCAGTTGGAGCGAGTAGACGGATTCGAACCGACACCTTACGGTTTGGAAGACCGATGTGCTACCATTGAACACCACACTCGCATTGTTAGACACCGGAACCACTTTCGAGACACCTTGGGTGTCTACGGCAATGCCGTTGGGAAGCACTATTTCACCGGTTCAGTTGCTTCGGATTTGGTGCTCTTAGTCAGGATCGAACTGACGACCTCCTCTTTACCAAAGAGGTGCACTACCACTGTGCTATAAGAGCTTGGAGTAGGCGACTGGAATCAAACCAGCATACGATGGGTTGCAGCCATCTGCGTAATCACTCCGCCACGCCTACGTTGTTTTGGTCTGGAAGGCTGGATTCGAACCAGCGACCCCTCGCGTCCAAGGCGAGAACTCTGACCAGGCTGAGCTACTCCCAGATTGTAAATTGGAACAGCAACTGCGATTCGAACGCTCCGTTGATCAGACGGCTCCTAACCGGAAGGTGTACCATCACACTCTATTGCTGTATAATTGGTCGGAACAGTAGGATTCGAACCTACGACCCTCTGGTCCCAAACCAGATGCGCTACCAGACTGCGCTATGCTCCGAGTTGTTTGGCAGACCACCGGGGTTTCGATCCCCGCTCAACTGCTTGAAAGGCAGCCCGCCACACCAGCAGCGTCGTGGTCCATATTGTTTGGCGCGGTATACGGGATTCGAACCCGTCATCCTCCCCGTGACAGGGGGAGATCTTCACCAAGCAGACCCATACCGCGAAGATTTGGTGGGCAGGTGTAGAATCGAACTACTCCCCGAAGGCGCGGTTTTACAGACCGCCTGCTGGAACCACCAGCTTTACCTACCCATTGTTTGGCGGACCACCCAGGTTACGATCCTGGCTCCTTCGGTTAACAGCCGAGCGCAATCACCAGATTTGCTTGTGGTCCTTAGAATTTGGTGGACAGCCGGGGAATCGAACCCCGAATTCCTGCGTGCAAGGCAGGTGTGTTCCCGTTAGCACTAGCCGCCCAATTTGTACAACAATTATACGCTTCTATTTAGCAAAGTTTGCATCTTACCGAGAAGTGTATCTTACTTCAGTGAATCCTCAATGTTTTCAGCCAGTTCGTCAACAACATCAGCAACCGGAGAAACAACACTATCCGCAACCTCAACAGCTGTCTTCACAACAGGAGCAGCAACCGTAGCCGCAGCTCGAACTGGGACAGAAGCAACAGCAGCTGCCACACGGACCGGTGCCGTAACGAGACGGAACATGCTTCCAAGCATAGTCAAATCCTCTGTTCAATTAGTTATGGTACGCTACGTGCCATCCTCCACCATAAGGTCTTGGTCACGGTCGCACATTCGGGGAAGCGACGACACCGGCACCAATGAGGCGTGCCATTCCTCTCGCCCTTCTCGGTGTGGCGAGTCACGTGTCGATCCACAGCTTCGTCGACAATGAACGGGTATGATTCTAGCACATACCTGCTACAATGAACGCGACTTCATTGTTCTGGTTGTCCGTATTGGTAACGCTCCAATCTTCACCGGTTATCAGCCGGTTGCCCACACTTGCAGGCTCACGGACAAAAATTGGTGCCGGCAGTAGGAATCGAACCCACGACCTTCTGCTTACAAGGCAGCTGCTCTACCTGCTGAGCTATACCGGCAAAGAGGGTTATATCGTCAACCCTATGACGTCCGGTCTTCACGGAATAGCTGACTCGCGTGGCCACGCTTGCCAACTACACTTTTTGGCAGTCCCATCGGGAGTCGAACCCGATTCCCCTGCTTGAGAGGCAGGAATTCTAACCATTCGTAAACTATGGGACCAAACAACAGCTTAACAAGAACAGGTCAGGAACGAACCTTCTCCGCGCTTGCCGGTGACTAGTTCATAGTGAACCCAGAATTCTTCTGGAATGTACTCACCTTCGAACTTGCCACCTTCAGACCAGTAATGCCAACTGTCACGGATGCGCGCCTCGGCATGGAACATCAGGTCATCAAATTCAACACCCAGTTCATCAGCAAAGTCTCGAAGCCATTCGATGGACTCGAACTCATCCGATTTCTCGGGTTCCACTACTTCCGGCACCAGATCGGTCTTTTCGTCAACTGGTGCCGTTACCTTTTTGGGAGGTCAGCGATCTCCGGGAAGTCAGGGTGCGTCCAAACGTGGCGGAGAGACTTGATCTGACGCGGGTACACGACGAACCAGAAACGTTCGCCCTGACGTACCATGCGAGTCAGAAATGGATCAACGATCCCAAGCTTCTTCTCCACCCACGGAGCAGCCATGCCACGTTCATCGAGACCAACGTGTTCACCGGGGCGCAGATCACAAGCAGCAACAACAGGTTCAACGGCAAGGTGGATAGCGTCACGCGCCTCGCCTTCATCAATGATCGTACCGAGGGTCTCGAGTGCATCGGTGTGCACTGAACGCTTGTCGGCACTGGTCGACTTCTTCATGATATACTGTTCCTTCAATCTATTTAGCTAGTCTACCGCCTAAAAACCCAATGTTTCAAGCTACGTTGTAGGCGGTGACTCCCAGAACTTCCTTGGCACGGTCTGCTGCGTACGAAGCCGCAAACGCAAGAGGCTTCAGTAGAGGCTCAACCATGGTCATGGCGCGGACGTACCCAGCCGCTGCTTCGGCAGCAACAGAAGAACCAGCAGTCTTCTTCGGGTTGCAGTCGAGGTGAATGTAAACCTCGAAGTCCTCAAAGACATCCTTGAAACGCTGGTGCAGTTCCGTAACCTTCTCTGCTTCCATCATCATGCGGTTGAACGGGCGACCCGCCTTCTCATCGTAGTCAGGTTCACGGGAGACTTCGGAGAAGATCTTGCAGCCGTGGCGACCATTGATGTGAACAACGATCACGACCATGTAATCAGCATACCACTTCCCACCATCGCGGAAGCGTTCCGAGTCACAACCGAAGTAGATCTTCGTGTCGGGACCCATTCCTTCCATGAAGGCACGAAGCTCTGCTTCGTCTATACGCTTGTTGTTCATACCAATAGCCTCGCATTGAGATTGTTTTTGAACGACTCGTTCAACTCGAACAGTTTACTCGTCTTCAAACACAATCTTTGCAACCTTGCGCTCAACCCGCTCGCCGGCAATGTACACTTCCTTCCAGACGTCGCCGCATTCCTCGCCTTCGCCACGAAGGGTGAACTTGAAGCGAGGGAACTGCGCCGAAACGCGAGCCATGTGCTTCTTGTGCTCATACCACTTCGCGTCGAACAGAGTGTTACCGTCCCAATTGTAGCCAGCCGTTTCCTTGACGGCTTCCAGAGCATCTTCTTCTGTCTGGAGGCGGAGGAACGGGCGGAGTCGATCAACAAATGCGTCGACGACTTCCGGCGTGTATGTGAACTGTTCCCCACGGGGGTTCTGCAGGGAACTGAAGAAATCGCTGACCGTTTCCTTCACAATGTCGATCGGTTCAGAGATCTTCTCAACCGAGAGTTCAAAAGTCGTGTAGTAACCCATCGTCAATTTCTCCATCATAAAGAGGGTGGTTCCTACGGACATGCCGGTGGCGCCAACCAGATACACAGTATTCGCAACGACAACACCAAGCGCCACCGTCGCGAGTTTTGAAACGAAGGGAGAAGGGCTTCGAATCACCCTTCTCCCTTTTGAGGAAGTCCGAACGCTTCCTGATGCTTCTATAGGTTCTTGACATAGTAGTTTCCCAGTTTGGTCACTACATGGCAGTTCTCCTCTTCATCATCCGCAGTCAGTTTAGTCACTGCGTGGACTTGAATACTCATGTCTTCGAACAACGACACGGAAGGTTTCCGGGCAGAACCTACAACCTCTCTCGCAAAATATGGTTCCGGTTACTCTCGTCCGGAAGCACCGTCCGCCATCAGCTAATGGCTTTGGTGCAGGTGACGCCAGTTCTCTGGCGTACAGGGATAGACATCATCGATATCACAGGGAGTCCTCGACGCTACTCGAGCTTGCCTGGATTTCTGTTCTAGCCAAAGACATCCAGCGAACTGGATGTTTCGTCCTTACGGACTCTTCAGTTTGGCAGCCCCACTCGGATTCGAACCGAGGCAGAAGGATTCAAAGTCCCGCGTGCTACCATTACACCATGGGGCATCATCAGTTGTATTTAGCTGTCGCTCTCACGAGGTTCAGCCAGTCGCTTCTCTGCATGTCCACGCGCCACCCACAAAGCGTCCTTGAGTGCATCGAGGCTGGCGCGCATGCGGTTGACCTTCTCAATCCGTGCATCAATATCTTCAAGCGACTCGCTGAAGAGATCGATGCTCACAGAACGGCTGCAGTCAGCGACCCGAATCTCTGCGGAAAGGCAAACCGAGTTGCGGTTTTCTTCCTTCGCCTTGGTGTCGTACTTGTTGTTGTCTTCCAGAACGACGGACCAGCAGATGGAAGCGAACTCATTTGGCGCAAACTTGCTTTCGTTGTCGAGGAACTCTTTCCTCGAGTTCTTGTAAAAAGCCATGTCACTCCTCATACATCGTCGACCACGCGGTCGACCTTCATGCGAACCTCGACCGGCAGTGCGTCGTACGCCTTGTTGGGATACTCGGCGCGGACCACAACGCTGCTTCCGTCACGGAACCAAACACGGTAGCTGTTCAGGCGGACACGACGGGCACGGGTCTTGGGCTTGGCGTTCATCATTTAGTCTCCGGTTGGTGGTACAGCTCAGTAGGAGACCTATTATGGGGGTTGAAAACCCAAGGTTTGGAGCTCTGCAGCGGATTCGAACCGCTATCTGACGCCTTACGAGAGCGCCGTCGTACCGTTGGACCAGCAGAGCTTAGGGGTGCGGAGGTGGATCGGGTGGGAGAGGTTCGAACCTTGGTTGACGGAACGAGTAGATGTCCCAATCAAACGCAAGTGGATCGTTCATGAACAGGTCGAGAGCTTCTTCAAGGTTCTCAACCTCGAAGGTCTTGACGGTGTTGTCTTCGTACTCGATCCAGATTCTCATCTGTCAACCCACCCAGCGTTCCCAGCCTTCTGTTCCGAAGAAGTCGCCGTACTCGTCCTGAATAGGATCGAGGCAGCCGTTCTGAAGATGTTCCAGAACCATCTCTACGTCTTCGTCCTCGCCGTGTTCGGCAATGGAACGGAACATTCCAGCAAGACCAACGAGTGCGCGACGCTGTGCCTTCGGCTTCAAATCAGCCAGATCAATCATTTGCATAATAAGTTCCTCGGTATGGCGGAAGGCTGACGAATCGAACGCCAAGCGGCTCATCACCGCTCACATCGCTTTCAAGGCGCGTCCCAGCCCAGCCGGGATAACCTTCCAGAAGAATGTCAGGGCTTCCACCTGAACCCACTTCACTTTAACGTCTGCGTGTCCAAGACGAGGGGAACACTGACTTGCAGTATTCCCTCCACCACTCGGTTATACGTCCGAGAACGATCATCGCCAACGACAGCGATTCTGATTACTTCTTGCGCTTCGGCAAAAGCACATCGTCGCGGTCTAGGTCATCGCGACCGTGGATAAAGTATCCCAGGATGTATGCACCCGGTCCAGCAATGGCACAGATAAGTGCCAGTGGGAGTTCGTCGGTGGTGAAGTCGAACTGATGCCTCCACCAATACTGGAAGAAGAACACGCCAGAAGCATACCACGACAACAGAATGATCCAAAACAACATGACGAATTCCTCTAAGTGGTGGTGATGAGTGGATTCGAACCACTGTGATCTTCCTTATGAGGGAAGCGCCTAGACCGCTCAGCCACATCACCGAATTGGCGGAGAGCAGAGGAATCGAACCTCAACCGTTGCCGGTCTGCGCGCTTTCCAGGCGGCACCCTTCACCATCAGGGATTACTCTCCGAAATTGTTACAACCGTCTCATCCAGAGTATCAAGTCAGTATGGGAATCGAACCCAACCATCGGCGCCAATGCCCTCCAGGTCTGACAGCGGGAATTGAACCCGCTAGTTGCATTTTGGTAGTCCCTGCGGGTCCCGACCCCACGACCTCCTCGATGTCAACGAGGTGCTCTACCAACTGAGCTAAGGGACTGAATTGGCTCATGCACGTTGACCAGCAACGACTGTTGCCCCGTAGATTTGGAGCAACCGGGAATCGAACCCGACTACATGAGTTTTGTGGTAGCGCAGGGCGGATTCGAACCGCCAGCCCAGAGGTTATGAGCCTCGGATGTTGCCGTTACACCACCGCGCAAACTGGAGCAGACAGAGGGATTCGAACCCTCGACATTCTCGTTGGCAACGAGAGACTCTACCGCTGAGCTATGCCTGCATTGAATTTGGTGCCGTTAACTTGTATAGACGCAGTCGGCTCCTGCGCCGTTGTTCTTACTTCAGACCGCGAGTAACGATCATGGTCCAAACCTTGGACCCGAGAACCTTCCAATCAGGCTGAGGAACAAACCAGCCAACAACCAAACCTGCAACAAACCAACCCATATCGTACTCCTTCAGAGAGTCAAGGTGTGTACGACTATTTAGTCAACTTCGTTGCTGAAGAATTTGCCATCTGACGTGCTGCGTCCACATTGATGGCACAAAGGCATCGTTGTCTCAACGACAGGGTTCGCATCCTGCCCGGTGCCCTCTTTTCGGATTTGTGGGTGTCCTCGCGGAACACCCGGACCGTTGAGGAACTCACTCGGTCAACAGTGAGGCTTAGGCGGCGAGAGCCACCGGAGCGTAAGTGTCATCGTTTGCACTTATAGTTTGCGCGCTGATTAAGTCAGTCGCCTCTCTAGCTGCCTTCTCTTCTATCTTCGCCTGTCGAAACCTTGGCATCCCCATTACGAAGTGCTCTCGAACAGTTCGTCATTCTGTCTGGGCTTTCGTCGCGAGGCTCATCTGAGAAGAAAGGAGCTACCTTCCTCTAACTCGCTATCATTAGTCTGGAGCCTTAATTCCAGTTATTGTGACACAAAAGCACTTCGTGGTGGAGATGGCGGGAATCGAACCCGCGTCCAAACGACCTTCGATTCGAAGGAATTACAGCCATCTTACAACGGAACCGTCACTGAGGTGACTCCTCGATAATCGATCAGCACTGGCATGCAACCTTTCGCGGGGTGCCAGCCCCACCGAATCAAGACCCGCTTCATAATCGCGGCATCTTGACCCGTCGAAGTGTCACCTCAGTGACGGTTCCGTTACAACCTATTTAGCCATTATACCGTCGAAGAACTCAATGTTACTCGTTCTTGAACCCTTCAGCATTGGCGATCTTGTTGATGACTGACAGCGTTTCAGCCATTTCCTTCAGAACCATCAGAGCCTGAGGTCCATCAAGAGGAACATCAGCATTGATGAACCCTGACTCGTACGCTGCATCAACAACCGCTTGCATCATCATATTGCGCTGGTGAACCAAAGTTTTGTAGTCAGCCAGCAACCTGTCGAACAACTCCTTCTTGACCCAAGCCCGGTCAACGGGAACGTCGTTCTGGCTCATGAAGTGAAGCTCGAGTTCTTCGATGGGAGTCATCTCACTCTCCGGCGAGCTGGACGATTTCGTCCTTGGCAGACCACTTGCGCCACTCTTCAAGAGTGCAGAACATTGGCTCGGCACCAAGCACCGCGTCGATTTCGTCGAGGTAGCCAACATCGTCACCTTCAACCTTCGCGATGGTGAACTTCGCGCCATTTGGGGAGAGGGTTACATCTCCCGGCTTCGGGTCAATACGTGGATCGCGTTCAGTCATGTGAATGTCACCTTCAGTTCGGGATACAGCACGGCAGTATAGTGTACGCCATGTTGCGTCTTGAATTTTTGCTCCAGCAAGTCAGCCTGCCGGAACCACTTGTTTGCGTTGTCAGGATCTCGTTCAGCAAGCAAGAGCGATTCGAACACAGCGTTCTCAACCGCTCGAGCCAGCAGCAGCCTTTCCATATCACCAGAGTGCATCAGGGCGCATCCTGCCCCACAGATCGATATACGCATCTTCCAAATTGGGGTGCAGAAGAACTCGGTGGCGACGACAGACAATCTCGAGGTTGCCCCTGCGCCAGAATCCAGGATGTGCGGAGACAATAAGCTTCTCCGGGAACTTGGCAATGATGTAGCCAAACTCCAGCATGGAAACAGGCGCAACCGCCTTCTCAGGGAAGTGCATGAATACGAAGTCAGACTCGTCAATCTTGTCCAGCTCCCATTCAACCTGCTCTGCGAAACGCGGTTCCGACCAAGTCTGCTTCAACTCCCAGTCCCAATCGGGTCGCCTCGGGTTGTAGAAGTGCAGGTCGATTGCATTCGAAAACCGATCAGTGACTTCCTTCTGCCAATCAACAGCCTTGCCGTTGTCAATTGCCCCGGCAAGGAAGACAGTCTTCGCTAGAGGACCGGGTCGAACACGGTTTGGTGGATAGGTGACGTTCATCTAAGTATCCCTGCGGTATCAGTCAGTTTCAACATGATACCGCAGGGAGTCCCCAAGGTTTCAAATCACGCCACCGCCTCGATGGAAGCTTCGTACTGCTCTTGGATACGCTCGACAGTGTCAGCTTCGCTCTTGTCGAGGCGAAGCTCCACCATCACCGGAAGGAACAGCGAGTAGAACTCGGTGCGGGTTGGCGGCATGATCGAGTTGGACTTCACCGTCACCACCTTGCCCAGCAACTGCTCGCGGTCCTCCCAGTACTCCTTACGCTGTGCGTCCGTCAGCCCCGCGACGTTCACCTGCAGCTTGCCACAGGCGCTCTCGCACTGGAACGAACCCAGCATCCCGACGTACTTGTTCCGACCTTCGTTGAAGCCAACGATCTTCAGGTCGACTTCGAACTCCAGCTTCAACTTGACTTGCTCGCGGCTGGTGCCGTCTTGCCAGATCATGTTCGGGTGCTTGACGATGGTTCCTTCCAGACCGCGATCCAGAGCATCCCTGTAGTGCTCATATGCTTCCTTCAGGCTGTTCACCCGGCGAGTCTCGATCAACCACATTGCTTCCCGTGGTGAGACATTGAGCGAAAGCATGCTTTCCAGCACTTGGAACCGCTTCTCGTACGGAATCTTGTACTTGTTCTTGGCGACAGCTTCTGCGATGAACAGCGTGTCCCAACACTCATATCCCACGGAATAGTTGCCTTCCAGCTCGCCACCCTGAAGCAGAGTGTTGAACTTGCCGTTGCCTTCCTGACGCGGGAGCATGACACCGTCGAGGAACATCAGCAGCTCGCCATGAACCTGCATGCCGCGAGTGATGTGTGCTCGGACCTCGTAGATCAGCTGCGCGAACGCAGGGTGGTCTGCCGGGAAGGGAGAGCCGTTCCGCGACATGATCGAAACCGATCCGTCCCCTTCATGGTTGATGTTGGCGAACATACCGTCCGCCTTGATCTGCGAGAACACACCCTCGCTCCAAGGGAACTTGTCAAGCTTGGCGTCCTTCGGCAGACAGCAACGCATGTACGGGACATCGGTGACCAAACCTGGCCAGACCTTGTTGATGGTGCTGACGGAGAAGCCAGCCTTGACGTCACGCTCGATGAGCATCGACAGAAGCTCGCGCTCCCAATCATGCTTGAACGAAGCTGCCAGTTCGGCGACCCACTGCTTTGCGTTGTTGCCAGTGATCTCGCGCCCGTGAAGTGTGGAGACGATTTTACCCATGGTGTTGTTAGAGAACTGAACAGTGGGTCCGGTGAGCTTGACAGCCGGTGGAACCTTCTTCATGTAGAAGTTGAAGCGCGGCTCGTAGACGACGCGAAGGTACTCGCGCAGGTCTTCGTTGTCCTTCTGAGCAGAGAGGATGGCCAACTTCTCGTTCTTGCTGGAAGTTGCCCGGCAAGCAATGATGGTGTCGTACACGGTTTTCATGACAATTACTCCTTGTGGGTGTTCTTCAGATCAGCGCGAACAACCCGGCGAGCATGACGGTGCTCCTTGGCGATGTCCCTCGCTCGCGCCTTCGTGCTACGGCGGTTCTTGTAGGTTGCGTTCGGATACTTGTCATGACCGGGGCAACAGCGACCCGGATGCGTGACGTTGACAATTTCGCGCTTCATATCAATCTCCGTCAGTGACATGTTCTTCGCTAAGAACAATTATACTCTTGCCCTGAACAAAGTAAAGCCCTGTAGCGAACTACAGGGCTTCGTAAGACACTGATTCGTAAGGCTTTCTTACAGGCGAACCCGATTCATGTACCAGACCCGTGCCCGACGCGCCAGCTCACCCGCAACCGCCTTCCACTCGAACCCAGAAGCTTCTACCGTATCGAGTTCTTCCTTGTGAACGTCACTGCAGATCCACTTGATGTAGGGTCCGGTCAGGTCGATGGTCAGAGCATCGTTGAGTTCCAGGAGCTTCGCTGCGCCCTGCTCCAGACGCCACTCCGGCAGGATGCGGTCGATCAGCGCGTTGAAGTCATCGATGCGTTCTGCTGCGACGGCGACCTTCACCTTGTTGTTGGTGCCCTTGTTGCCGTGCTTCTCGCCCTTGGTCTTGAACCAGATGCGGGTCTGCTGGTCGAACGGGAACCACGGCTCCACTTCGAGCATCCGGACTGGCTTCCAGACAAGTCCCTCGCCAATGCCGTCGATCCCATAGATCCGTGCGAACGGGCAGCGGTCCTCGTACTCGGAAGTCAGCTTCTCGAGGATTTCCACTACCGCGTCCGGTTGTGCAAAGTCGATGTCGAGTTCAAAGTAACCAACGTCTGCCACAGACACCAGACCAGGAACCTTACCAGTGAAGACAGCAGAAGTGACGTTGCACGGGTAGAAAACGCAACGGGTGGAACCATCCTCTCCCTTGACGATCTGGTCGTCGTACGCAATTGCCATCAAGGCGAACATCTTGTGCGGGAGCTGGTTGATGCCGACATTCTTCTGGATGCCGGGTCCGATCCATTCACCGTAGAACGTCACGCCCGTAACGCCATCAGGACCATCCAAAACAAGAATCCGCAGCTCATCGATCAGACCTTCCTTGTTTTCCTCAACCCAACGTGCGAACCCGGCGTTGTCGTTCTCGACACTGATCACGCGCTCGCGCGACTGCGGTGTCACGACGCGGTTGGCGAAGTCGATGTGGATGCCAGCGTTCGTGCCGTGGAGCTTCACAGAGCCACAGTAGGTGATGACCGGCAACGGGCGACCGTGGTAGTCGGCGGCGCGCTTCACAGCCGCTACCGCGTGCCGGAAGGAGTCAATAGAAGGGAACTTGAGCATGATGTTGTGACCTCACATTTCGTTGATGTTGCGGAACTCAAGAACGCACTCGCGCTTGTGAGACATGAACGTCATCAGGTGCTCGTATGCGTCGTCGATGAGAAAGATGGTGGAGTTCTTGAACTCCGGGTTGGTACGGGCAAGCGCGATCAACACTTCCGGCTTGCCGTAGAGATCATACATGTCGTCTCTATCAATCTTTTTGTTGAAGTTGCCGAGGATCGCCTTCGCCCAGTCATCCATTGACCAGATGTACGAAGGATCGAACTTGCACCCCAACATCTTCTCAAGCTCCGGCTGGATCTCGTTGACGAAGATAGCCTTGTCGCGACTATCCCACACCGCCCATGACATCAAACCGAGCCGCATGTTCAGAAGCGGAGTGGCTGGCGAGACGATCGGCTTGTTGCCGTTCTTGATCACAACATCGCGACCGTTCAGAAACGCTTCGATCTTGTCGATGTTCCTGACAAGGAAGTTGCGGGTGCTCCAGTCGTCGATGACGGTTTCTTCCAAGTCGAGGAACACGAAGCACTGGCGCTTCTGTTCTGACGAAGGGTGATTCACGAGACTCATAGTGTTCTCCGCAAATGAAAATGAGAGCCGCTTCAAAAGTACACCGGAAGTGTGAACCTTCAATGACCCAAGGTTTCACGGTGTGCTTTCAAAACGACTCTCAGAGATGAGACGGGCTGAGAATACACCCGAAGTAAGACGACACGTTCGTGGCATTATGGCTGGGTTGCGCCAGCTTTCTCCACTTTTCCACAGAACCCAACCTTTCGGTTGCAGAACTGTCCATCGTCACAGCTGCCTAGATTAGAGTGGTGGCGGTTCCACTGTCGCCGCAACATACTCCAGAGTTCGACTTCAGCCTGCCTTGCGAGCAGCTAATGGGCGCTAACCCAACACTTGCGCTTTCCTCTGAACACCCGTCAGCCTTGCGAGCTTATTGGTGGCATCATTCACCGAAGTGTGATGCATTAAGCTGTTTTCTGTTACGACCGGCAACGTCTTTGCTTTAGCTGGGATTCGAACCCATACCTTCTGTTTGAAAAGACAGATGCTCTACCATTGAGCTAGACGTATTGCACAAGGACGAGCGTTGCCGTGGCTCGATGATCTTTTGGACCACCAAATACCACCCGCCCCTCTCTGCTTTTGCCCGCTAAGGCTACTGACAGTGACTACGCGAATTCCTCCGCTTCATCTGCGCAGCGCCCTCACCCGCTAAGGCTCAGACTAGTGCGCTTCCGGTTCACTCTCACAAAGAGTTGTTTGAGACGACCTAGAAGTTCTCAGGCTTCTCGCACACTCACCGATTGGCTCCGTGTACGGTTTCGGTCACAACTTCCTCTGCTTCGACGAGGGTATTCCTCGACACCCATCAGGGCGAGCATGCCGGACTTTGTAGTGGGACGCATCGTCGCGTGAATGGGTCGTGCTAACCCACCCTTTCCGCACCTCACGGTACGTTATCCCAGCGACAGAGAGCTTTCGTTCTCCGCCGTGCTACACCAGAGCCACGCCTCACGGCGTTGCTTTCGTCCGCAGTTTCAAGCCCCGGACTCATCAGTGGTTAGGCTTGCCCGATTCAACGGGCGCATCACAAGATCACTATTCTAAGGGTTTGAAACCCAAAGTTTACATCATCAGAACGAACGGAAGTATGACAGGAGAGAAATGCTTCAGTTCAACCACAACACGTATTCTACGCGCTTAGAACCCAATGTTTCAGTCGTGCCCGTCAGGGCTAGGACCAATGAGCGCCATCGCGAAGCTGAACAGCACCCACCCCAACAGCCAACGGAACGGGAGCTTCATCGAACGGCGGTTCAGGAACGAACTAACGTTCCATGCGAATAGTGTACCCGTGATCAGGAACCAAAGTATCATGTCAGAGCTTCCGGTAGAACTGCTGGCGCCCGAAGGCGCCAGCTAGTGTTGTTTGAGAGAAGTCAAGCAGATTACAGCTTGACGATGGTGCGGGTGCCGTCGACTTCCTGGACCTGAGCGAACGGCTTGCGCTTCTCGAAGTAGTCCTCGGTGACGGTCGCGCCGGGGAACTTCTGGCAGCGGTACAGGCGGTCACGGAACTCGACCACCATGCGACCAGCCTCGATCACCTCCTTGCGGTTGCGCTCCCACGCCAGCTCGACGCGCTTGCTATTCTTGTTGTACAGCTTGCGGTCTTCCTTCTCATCGCCGGTGGCGTCGAAGGCGGGCTTGGTCGGGTAGAACTGCACGCCTTCGACATTCTTGGCGCCCGGCATCACGTTCAGGATGGTGGTCTTGTTGGTCATAGTAGACTCCTTGCGTTTTCAGTCAGAGGGTTAAGGTTTCTTCCTACCGCAAGAGTCATTATACCCACTCTGCCAAAGAAAGAAACCCCTGACAGCCTGTAGCCATCAGGGGTTGCTCGAAGTTGCCTAAGTCATTGATTTTACAGGGTTCGTAAGCTACTGATTTTCAAGAAGAATCACGTGCTCTTCGCGGACTAGCTCGAGAACGTGTCCCCGGTTCGTCCTGACGCTGTACAGCAGTCTGCTAGTCGGAGAACGCATCATGGTCACCGCTGTCACTTCGCCCTCTTCGCCGAAGACCCGCACCTTGTCCTTCAGGCGCGGGAACTTCTTCTGTTGATCAGAGGATGACTGCATTGTCGCGAACTTCGTCGAAGTTCATCATCAGAGACTGCGTCGCGCCCGCATACGACTTGAACACGACACGGGTCGCTGGCTTGATGACGTTGCCTTCCTCGTCGTTCATCACCCCGAACTCGTAGCGACGAACCTGATCCGGGCGAAGGGTCTTGTAGCAAGGCACCGCACCAAGGTCGCCGCGCTTGTACACGCGGTACAGTTCCAGCTCACCGCGCTTCGAAGTCTTTCCGGGATCAGTGACCGGGTCCTTGTACACATCGACGCGAAGCCCGTTCACCACCGCAGAAGATGCCTTCATGGCGAACTTGAACGTGTCGCGGTTGACCTTCTGAAGCAGCCCGCCGCCCATGCCGAACGTGATGTTCGCGGCGCTGATTCCCTTCTGTGCAAGAGCGATGAGGATGTTTTCCATATCATCGATGTCAATGCCGTCACCCTGAATCACGCGAACGTAATCCGGAAGAACCTTGTAGCCCTTCGAGTTGACGGTGACTTCATCACCGAGTTCTTCCATGAGAATGCCGATCACCTCGACCGGAGTAGCAACCGGGTCACCAGAGTCGGGGCGGATTACCACAGTGGCACCGCGTTCCTTGACCTGCTTCAACAGACCACCACGGCACCAGATGTTGCGAACCGCGTTGTAGATGTCATAGCTGTCACTCACACAAGCGAAAATTGCGTTTGGCTTTGCATACGCATCCACCATCGCCTGATAGGAGTCGAACTCGCCGTCACGACCACGCAGCGTCATGGTGCTGTGCTCGGATGCCGGGATGCTGAATCCCGCCATGTCTGCGCCATAGTAGCGGCGCAGCATCATCAGAGCCGGGACGGTGTCAGTGCCCATGAAGTTGACAAGGTGAGCAGCACCACCGATCTCCGCTGATTCGAGCGAAGAAACGCCACGGCAACCGAAATCGTGCAGCTTGAACGGCAACTCCGCCGCTGCATTGTCAGAGGTAGCGTCGAGATAGTATTTGATGATCCTCTTCATCTCTCGGCTCAGCGTGGCGACAGTGCTTCCGTACCACACGGAACGCAGCATGTCAGTCTCCACGAACGAAGTCAGCCACGGAAGGTCCGGATCAAGGTTGCGTACAGAGACCATCAGGTTGCTGAGCGGAACCGGAGTGCCTTCGGGCACGGCGCGCACTTCGATGGGAAGGAAGCCGCCGTGACGGGTGACGACAGTCATCCAACCTTCGCGGTTGAAAGGAATGCCGTGCTGTTCGCAGATCCGGGCAGCTTCCTCAACTTCCTCGCGGGTGATGCGGTGCATCAGGTGGTCTTGGATGTACTTCTGAAGTCCGAAGAGGACCACTTCCTTCACTCCGGGAAGCTTGGTACCACGGGCTTCGATGTACGAGAAGACTTCCGAAGTGCCCTCGGGATACTGGTTGAAATGGCTGTACTTGTAGCTGTCGGAAGTGAGAAGCGGATTGATGTTGTTCATACAGAAACTCCTTCTGGTATGGTTCAGTTGTTGTTTGTGTCAGTGGTATGGCGTTGGATGAAACCTTCGAGAAGATCAGCGAACTCTCCCTTGTCTTCGATGCTATTTTCGATGATTTCTCGAACCGCCGGACCAGTGTTTTCATGCTTCAGGCTCGACTCGAGACTCTGCACCTCGCGTCGGATGGACATTGCACCAGCCTGTATGGCTTCGAGCATGCGTTCGGTGATCACTACCTTCATGATGATTTCCTTCTTCAAGTTGGCGGAACTATGAGGCTTCGTCACCTCAAAGTTTTCCGATCATGGTGTCGATGATGTGGAAATGATCCTCGAAGAAATTCTCTGCCTTGACCTCAGAAAGAGGCAACCAAAGAGCTTCTGCGGCGTCATCGGCACCACGCACAGGCGGCAGCCCCATGCCGTCATTCAGCTTGATCAGATATGCGTGAGTGATGGTGCGCCCGCGCAGAGAACGTTCGGGGTGATCGAACACATGGGAGCACTTGATGCAGCGCTGCAGAACGCTCTTCTGGAGCTTGATCTGCGTTTCTTCAGCAAGCTCACGCAGGACTCCGTCCTCGATGTACTCATTCTGGTTCAGGAACCCGCCCGGCAGAGCATACAGACCCTTGCCCGGATTCTCACCGCGTTTGACGACCAGAACGTGACCCGAAGCGACGACCACTGCATCACACGTGACGAACGTCGGGGCGTAAGGAGCTGCTGCCCAAGAACGTTTGTATTCCTTGATGTGGGCATACTCTTCACGCAGAGCCTTCATCTCATCTTCCTTGATGTTCTCGACATAGGCGATGTAGCTCATCACCTGACCCGGAAGAACACTGCGCGCGTAGTGGAAGGCGTCCTCGAAGTAGAACTCGCGGATCTTGGTCGCGTCGATGCGCATCTTCATCGAGTCCAGCTCTTCGTAACCGGTGTCGATGAACTTCCACTGCGGGAAGAACCGCAGGTAGAACGAAGAACCATCCTTCTCGTGTCCGATCAGAGCGATCTTGGGGTTTTCGATGCCGAGCTTGCGGACAGTTGCTGCCACCTTCTCTTGGATGGCAGCGATCCACTTCTGGTCGTTGTAGGGGAAGTCCTCAACACCATCGATGTGCACCAGCGGCTCGTCGGGCATCCAAGAAGTTGTTTCCCATGGCATGACAGAGCGGATCATGTCGATTCGCTCTTCAACAGTCCACGGGTTCTTGGGAGTGCGCGGCAGATTGTCGCCGCCAATGAGGATCAGAACACGGTCAGCGATGTTCAAGCCGCGTGATACGGCGTGCAGGTGACCGTTGTGAAAGGGCTGGAAGCGCCCGATGAACACCGCTAGGTCGTAGCGGTCATGGGTGGTACTTGGGTTGTTTCGCATTTGGGAACTCCTCCGCTAAAGCGATAGGTGAACACTCCGTTCACCCTTCTATTTAGCAAATGGTACTGGGAGGAGTTCCCAATGTTTTGGTGCTACGTCAGAGCCAGCACCTTCTCGTTCTCAGAGACGACCTTGTGCAGTTGACCGGCTTCGTCTTCGTCAATGAAGTCCCCAGACATCAGAAGGCACAGGAGCTTGTGCGAATTGTGTAGAGCTTCAACCGAGTGTTCCAGAACAGCCAGAGCTTGGAGAGCTTCAAGGTAATCTGGCGAGTTCTTGTCGCACTTACCCACGACAGCATACAACACACCAACGGCTTGATCCATGTTCACAAATCTTTCCTCTCCGTGACGTTACAGGCGACGATCGGAGTGACAGACGTATGCTTGCGGAGCAGGCGCGGCGGGATGCTGTCAACCAGTGCACGGGCAATGGCTTCCCAATCAACCGTGGTCCGTTCCTGACAATACACCGTGGCCAAGTAGTGCTTCCCCAAGTACGCTCCCTCTCCTTTCCCCTTCAGTTGAGTGGCCAGCTCTTGATCCACTAACCGAAGTTCCTTCAAAGTATCGCGCGTTTCACCCAGCTGGTCAACTATGGCGGCAACCTTCTTGTTCATGGCACTTCACCTAAACAAAAAGGGGAGCCAACCGGCTCCCCTTCATTCATGAGCGTCGCTCATTTAGCCTCACATCGCTTGGCGGAGGTCGTACTGACCAGCGCGAACGGCTTCGATGAGACCCGCGCCCAGCTTGATGACTTCGCTCTGGGCTTCTGGCGACAGGTGGTTGAACTTGTTCTCTGGGATGTACATCTTGACGACGTCGAGGGTGTCGAACTCGTTGTCGCGCTTGATGAGCTTCACCACCTTCTTGGTGCGGCTTTCAGTGCGCGCTCGGCGCTTTCGGGCAGTGCTAGTTGCGGCGCGGCGGGTGGCAGTAGACATGAAGAGACTCCTTGTATGTTGCTTATGCAGTCCTCCAATCGGGACGGACATACTATAAACCCAAACAAGGAGTCTCAACGTGTTTTTGAGGTATCGCTGTTTATCTACTGTTAAGTTAGCAGCTGTGCTCCGTAGCCTTACGCATACATTGGTTGGCGTATAATTCGGCTTTTGCCAGCGCCTCCGGCTCGACGCCGGGGTGCTCAGCAGCGTACCTTATCAACGCCTCAGCCGCCTCAACCGCTTGCAGTGCAAGCCTTGCCAGCTCCAGCTTCTCCGGTGAACGGAAGTCGGTAACGTCGTACCCTTCTTCCCTGAACCGCGCCGCGATGGTGTCCAACTCTATAGGGTCTAGCGCGAACCCTACGAACTCAGTCATCTCTCCTTCTTGTCCATGCTCATCAACCGCAACAACATCATACCCTCCACTGGCGTGGATGCTTAGCTTCCTCACACTCCAATCCCCCGACTGGGTTAAACGTTAACGCCGCGTATGCAGCAAGTATAGAGTACCCAAACGGCAGCAGGGCAGCAAGCCCCGCCCTGCTCCGTAACGGTTAAGGTAGCTTAACGGTTAAGCCAAGTGCGGATGGTGGTGGCAGTTTCGTGATTGAGATAGACCCGGATCGGGTAGATGCCTTCCTTGGCGGTGGCGCGTACGGAACGGACATCCCTGATGCGCCTCTCCCAATACTCAATGTCCCCGAGGAGGTCACGGAGTGCTTTGCCCTTTGACCCGAAGATGATGTGGTCTAGGGGTTGAACGTCGCCATGCCACCGGAAAACGTCCGAAAGAGCGTAGAGCTTCTCAAACTGGTCACGGTCAAACGGCAATGCCTTGGTGACTTCAACCGAGGGGATGTCCTTTTCATCAGGTCCACTGTTGAACTTGCGGCGCCACCAGCTTGCGTTCTTGAACCATTCGATGCTCTCTTCACGGTGCAGCAGAAGAATCTCAACGATCTTCTGCTTCTGCTTTTCGACGTAGTTCTCGAAATTGGCAATCGCCTTTGTCGACTGATCGATCAAGTCCTGCGGCATGTACTCATAGTCCGCCGGGTTCTTCTTCTTTGTGTCATTAAAGTACGACATTCAACAGCTCCTGTAGCTCTTCAAGGGTTAGGTCCCCGGGATCTTTACCCGGCGGACACACAACGTGTCCATCACAAACTTCTGCCAACAGCTCCCCTGCCGGGTCGCTGTCCAACACACCAACGACCCGCATGCCCGTTGCGAACAAGAACGAAGCCAACGGCAGTGGGCGATTGCACAACACCGCGATGGCGTTGTGACCGAGGGAATGCAACTTCACCGCATCGAACACTCCCTCCACAACGAATAGTGTACGCTTCCGCCAGTCAAAGTGTTCCATGCCGAACACGGCTGTGGCATAGTGCGTCTTGTTGTCGCGAGTCACATGGGTGAAGTATTTGAGGTCTCTCGGGGACAACCCCGCTTTCCTGCCTTCACTGGTGTTCTTGATGCCAACGGGGCGATAGGTTTGGTAGCCCAGCAGTGCTCCCGTCAACCCGAACAGGTAGAAGGTCGCAACGCCTTCTTCTTCGTCGATGTGTACGTGGTACTTGCTCGGGTCTAGACCGCGTGCCACTAGGTTGTCGTGTACCTCTCCCATGTTCGGACTCCTTATGTGCGGAAGGGTGGCTTGCGCCACCCTTCCTAGTCTCACTACACTAGCTGTTACTTCTGGGGAGCCAGCAGCTGGAGGATAGGACCACCAGAGCCGTTGCCGGAAGTAACCAGCTGCTCGGGCAGCTTACCGTCCCACTGTTCGGCAACCGTCAGGGCAACCAGCTCCGGGTTAGACTTCAGCGCATCACCACGGATCCTGATAGCCTCAGCCTCAGCCTGAGCACGCAGCAGCTGCGCATCAGCAACACCCTTTGCTTCCTCACGAGCCTTGTCAGCCTCAGCGATTGCCTGAGCGACTTCGTTCTCACGCTGCTGAGCCATCTGGTTGGCTTCGATCTTCGCGTTCAGTGCCTTCTGGACGTTAGCCGGGAGACGCATGGATCCGATCCAGTAGATCTTCTCGATGCGAATACCGAACGGTTCGACCTGCGTCTTGACTCGAGCGATAGCGCGATCCATCAGACCAGCCTTGCCCGGACCGTAGATGTCCTCGACACGCATCACGGAAGCTTCGGTGTTCAGGGCATCACGAACGTAGTTGCGCAGAACCGTTGCCGTGATTTCCTCGACGCCCTTGCGGTACTTCTGGAAGAGTTCGGTTGCCTGACCCGGATCCACGTTGTACGCAATACCGATGTCGGCGTTGATCTCGAGACCCTCGCGGTCCTGGAAGGAGATCGAGTCATCGACTTCGCCCTCACGCGCCCACACATAGTTCTGGGTGAAGGTCGGGTAGAGGAACAGCTCCTGCTGCCAACCGATGAAGTGACGACCAACCGGTCGTGCCACGCTGTCGACGCCCTTCTCGCCACCCAGCAGGTAAACGTGAACACCCACGTGACCAGCCGGAACCTTCTTCCACGAAGCCAGTGCCCATCCACCGAAGATCAGTGCCGCGACCACGAACAGGATGCCAACGAAACCAACGACACCATTACCACGCTGCTTATTCATCATGTAGAGATTACTCCTTGTTTTGAAGTGCCAAGGTCTTCTTGGCGAGGTAGACGACACCGAAGAAGTTCAGGATGAACACCGTCGGAATCAGCAGAAAGCCTGCAATAGTCATTGCGGTGGAAGCCGCAGAGATCATAGCAGGTGCAACCAGGAACAACAGAACGAACGTCACGGCAATCCATACCACGATGCCGAACATGGCAACCAGAAGGCTACCGGCTTGCTTCACTTCACTCATCACAACTCCTTGTTGGTTGATGCCGCTAGTTTAGTGACCGGAAACCCAAAGATTCAGGTTGCCAGCTTGTACCTTGACAACAAGTGTCGCATCACCACCCATGCTTTGTCGTCGACCACCAGACCCACCGCAGTCATGGCGCCATTCAGCGCATGTTCGCTCTCGTACCACTTGCCGAGGGGCAGGTGCCAGTCGGCACTGTACTGAGTCAGTTCGCGGTACAAGTTCTGCAGTGAGGTATGACCGCCTGCATTCAGGACGACGATGGTCTGGTGCGTGTCCGCCCAGTCAATCATCTTGAGGTACTTGTTGCGGGTGACGATGCACTCGGGATTGATCTTGTGAGCTTGCTCGTACTTGCGAAGCATCTCGGAGATCACGTGCGCCGTCTGGATTCCTGCGTGGATGCCAGAGGTGTACATGTTGGTGAAGGAGTACAGCTTCACCGGTCCAGCACCTTCAGCACGAGGTATCCGATGCCCGCCGCAACAGTACCGATGGCGATGAGACCAAACACGATTGCGATCCCGATCCAGAACGGCAGGGTGACCAGCCACCAAGACCAAGCCGCCACCGGTGCGATGCCGAGCACCTTCAGCAACACGAACGCAACGCCCAAGATACCGAGCACCGGGAAGGTGACGTTGTTCCGAACTTCAACTTGATTTGCCATACTTGCTTCTCGTTAGGTTTAACAGAGCAGTATGGTAGGGTCGGCGTTCCCCAAAGTTTCAGTAGCTGCCGCGTTCCGCCCAGTAGTCGCGGTTCTCTGCGTCCATTTCAGCGCGGAACGCCTCATAGTCCAGACGCTCGTTTTCCATGTCCTGCTCGAAGGCAGCCAGCTCGCGCTCAAAGTGCTCGTCGAACTCTGCCTCAGTGAAGTCACACGGGAAGATACCTTGCTCATCGAGGCGAGCCATCACCGCGTCAATGACCTCATCGCGCAGCAGCGGTCGACCAGAACCGTCGGTATCGTACATCCACTTGCTCATATCACAACTCCAAAAACGAAAAGTGCCGAGGGAGCTATTCTCCGCCCGGCACTTCCCAAGGTTTCGATTGAGTTGTCAGTTCGAGCCGGGCATCTCACATAACCGATCGAGACCTTCAAGCGCAGCATCCATCGTGTTGGCGCGGGCGATCAGCTGACGCTCACCGGCGAGGTCGAACATGGGGAGCTGCTGGTCATCATCAGCATACAGCGCGGCTACCCACTTCCCGTCACGATCAACCTTCAGCTGAAGGTTGATCGCCTCATCACACTCATCACACAGAAGCCGGATGAACTCTTCAATGTGGGGTCGCATATCAAAAGCCCTCGTAGAACTGGACAGTCATCTTACCGCGCGAGTCAAGGACGATCTCACCGACTGCCTTGGTGTCGAGGTCCGCGTCGTAGAGCTTCTTGGTGCCGTCGTAGAAGGGAACCTGATACACCCGCGAACCAACGGCAGGCTTGCCCCAAACCACGTTGATGTTGGTCTGCTCAGAGACCGGCTTCTTCGACCAGGAACGCTCGCTCGGAGCAACGAACCGCTTGTGCCACCGGTCATTTGCTTCCGGCTCATAGGGGTGCGGCTTGTAGGCGTCAGTCACGGAGTGGAGGTCAGTGTAGCCGATACGCTTGGCGGCGGGGGAGATACGGCAGACGCAGATACCCATTTCAGTGCTCCGGTGGTTAAGGTTCAAACGACGTATCACGTTTCGTTAGAGCTATTGTACCCAGAACTCTCAAAGAAGAAAACCCCTGACAGCCTGTAGCCATCAGGGGTTGCTCGTTCGACTGTAAGTCATTGATTTTACAGAGTTGCTAAGTCATTGATTTTACAGGCTAGTCATCGACCATGAAGGTAGTCAGCGACACAGCCGCGTCACGGGGCGAAGGCAGAACCCGCGACTCGATCAGCTCAGCCTCCAGCATCTGCTGGATGGGCGTGCAACGCTTGACTAGGGTGGCAGCGTACTCGACTTCGATTCCAGTCTCTTCGCAGTACTTCATGATCGCGTCGAGGTACTCGAGCTTCTCATCACGAACAAGCTCGATGATCCGCCTCATGAAGCGAGCAGTGTCATTGACCTTATTCTGCACCATGTGCCGTTCCTCCTACAACCTCATGTTCATCATAGATCACGAACTCAATCGACTTCCCAGCGAGTATCTGTCGCGTTAGGACATAGTCAAACGTGTCACCCCCATCGAACCGCGATCGACCCTTTTCACTCAGCATCGTGACCACCCGCCCGATGCTCTTTTGAGCCATGTCACCTGCGCACAACGAACAAGGTGCCAACGGATACACATACATCGTGTAACCGTCGATCGGTTCAGAGGAGAACAGGATGGCGTTCTCTTCTGCGTGCTTCACCGCCTTGTACTTCAGTTCGCGGTCGTTGTACAGCTTCGGGCTATCATTGAACCCGGCAGGGAAGCCATTGAATCCAACCGAACAGATGGTCTTGTTCGGGCGAACCAACACAGCCCCGACTTGTGTGCTTGGGTCCTTTGACCAAGTCGAAATCTGCTTCGCCAAGAGCAAGAACCGCCTGTCCCACTTGTTCATCATCTACCAACCTTGAAGAAGATATGGTTGCCGATGCGGGCAACCTGCCGCTTTCCACGCCACTGTGGGTTCACTTCCGGTGTGTGGAAGTGAGTTGCACCTTCAACCAAGTCATCCGGGCGACCAGCGAGATAGTAGACGTCATAGACGTATGTCGCCATGGCGCGGATCTCTTGGTACACTCTGTCGTCGGAATGACGCATCCTCTGGATCAGACCGGGTCGATACCACGAGAACTGATATGGGGTACGCACCACGCTACAGATGTCGTCCTCCCAACGATTGTCCTTCACGCGGTTGATGGTGACTAACGCTACTGCTTTCTGACCACGACGCGGTTCTCCGCGCGCTTCATAGTATATGTTGCTGGCAAGGCAATCGATCTGCATTTGCCGTTCTTCAAGGGACTCAGCCCTTATTACGTTGTTTGCCACAGTAAAAGTCTCAACTTCTTGCCCGAGAACTTTTCCGCTCGTCACCATCAACAGAATGGCGAACAGTACAGTCAGTGCTTTCATTGTACTTTCCTTGTGTTGTGGCAGGCTCCTTCCCGAAGCCTGCCACGTTTGTAACTCCTTTTAGCGCGATACGAAAGACGCCGCGCCGAGCATGAAATACTGGCAACGAACCGCTGCCTTGCTTGGGGTGCCCAGACGGTAGGACTGCTTGCCGGGCTTGCCGTTGGTGTAGATTGCGTGACCTTCCATGCGCAGGCGACGAATGACTTCGTACACGTTGGCGATACCGTACTTCTTCCAGGCTTGGTTCGCAGTCAGCGATTGACCCTTAGCCAGATGGTTCAGAACCTTCTCTTTCTGTGTGGCCATATTTTCGTTTCCTCACTTGATGAATAACAAAGCGGGCACGTATGCCCAGTTCCTATGGTAGACGCCTACAAACACAAAGATTACACGCCATAACGCTTGTAGAACTCTAGGCGCGCTTTCTTCAAGTTATCAAGGTTCGGTTTCACCGCGTCTGTGAACACAGAGCACTCCTTCTGGTCATCAACTGCCATCAGGATGACCAGTTCGTCCACCTTCTCGCCAGTGTGCTCTTGCCACATCGTGGCGTACCCTGCCGCTTGCATGAAGTAGTGATCGATCCACTCACGCTTCTTCACTCGCCGCGAAGTCTTGTAGTCGACGATGCAGAGCTTGTTGCGGTACGTCGCAATCAAGTCGGCGGTCCCAGCGATCCGCAGCTCGTCCGAGTACATCTGTAGCTCGATGGCGCGGAAGTCGGAGACATGCTCTAGCTCCCGGCGAATGGCAGCGAAGTTCGCCAACGCATCAGGCATGGTCTTCCTGCGCGCCTGCTGGAACTTCTCCTCTTCACGCGTCAGGTACAGTTCGGACAACAAGTGAACCGCTGTACCGCGCCGAGCAGCATGCGAAGAGATGCGGTCCGCTTCCTTCTCACCAACACGCTTGCGCCACTCGATGAGGAAGTTCTCATCTTGCGTGACCTTGACCACAGAGGACTGCGAAGGGTAGCACTTGCCGGAAGGAACACGGTATGTGCGGAAAGGTTCCCCGTTGATCTGTTCGATCTCGGGGAACCGGGGAGTGTACTGGTTGCGTAGGTCGAGGGCGTGCATTACCACAGGACGCAGACTTGCGTGACCTCAGAAGGCTCGTATCCCATGTCCTCGCATTCTTCTTTGGTGAGGACTTCCAGAGAGTACTGCTGGGTCAGTTCCTCCGTCAGGACGAACCCGTCGTCGTCCACACCGTCGAGGTGGTGATAGCCATTGCCTTCTGCATCCTTCTGCTTGACCACGGGCAGTTCTGGATCGAGCTGGCTCAGCTGTTCAATCAGTTCACGGACATTCATTATCAGCAATCCGGATCACAACCGATGTAGTTCGCGAGATTCATTCGTGCCTGCAGGTACTCTTTGCGCAGGCGGTGGAACTCTTCATCTTGGACTTCTTCGAAGTTGCTGTAGCCAGTGAATGCGTAATCAAACCCTTCGCACTCGATAGTCTCAATCACATAGCCAATGGATCCACGGTTCATAGTCTGTTCACCTCATCTCAAATGAATGGGGCAGGTTTCCCTGCCCCGGTTGATTACTGCTTCTGTTTCGCCTTAGCTTCATCTCTCGCGATGATGTAGGACTTCACGAGCTTGCTACGGACGATGTCGTTGTAGGTGAATTCAACAGGCTCAAACTCACCAATCGCTTTCAACACATCAAGGAAGAACACGAAGCCTTCCTTGTCCTTACCTCTCAAGTCCGACTGAATATAGTCGCCACAAAACACAATCTTCGCATTTTCACCGACGCGAGTGATGATGGTATCAAGCTCGTGTAGGCTGCAGTTCTGCGATTCGTCGACGATGATAACCGCGTTGTCGAGGGTCGTACCGCGCAGGAAGCTTGTGCTCTCAAACTCGATAACACCCTTCTGCTTCAACACATCGTATGCATCACCGCGCTGACAGATCTTATTGACGGCGTCGCGGTATGGTCGTTCAAACGGTTCCATCTTTTCCTTCTCAGATCCGGGAAGAAAGCCCTGATCGCGAGACTGAACCGAGGAGCGGATCACAACAACTCTTTCGTACGGAGATCGAAGCCCTTCTTCAATAACCTCGCGCAATGCTAGGAAGAGGGGGATGAATGTCTTACCAGTACCAGCGGGTCCATGTAGGAGCAGATGGTTTTCGTGGAAAGCACGGATGACTTCGCCTTGTGCATAGGTCATCGGCTTAACATCCATCATGGTGATGCCACTGTTTTGCCTTCTGTTTTGTTTGCCTCCCTTCGACGCTTTCTTCTTTCTAAGTGGTGGTTCGTCAGAATAGTCGTCAAAACGAGGGGCGCGAGATCTTGGCATACGAGCGTTTCCTTCAGTCGTATTTGATTGTTGATCCCCTGCCAGCGCGTTTACTGATATGCTTCAACATGTCCCTGAAGTTCGCATCAGGTTTCCTCATTCCCATTCGTACAGTGTCGCCGATAGCAGGAGCACTAGAGTAATGGTGTTGGATATGCGGATTCTCAGCTAGGAATTCTTCCATCGCCGAGATCGACATCATCTTCGTGAAGACCTCCTGCGTTTCGTTGTTTCGGAATTCGTAAAGTGGCATTGTATTTATGGTTCCTCGTCGTTCAGGGGTCGGTTCTGCTCTTCGATGTACTTCGCCACTTCCTTGTCGATGCGCTCGGCGGAGATCACGTTACGTTCGCTCAGCGCCGTAACAATCAGCCATGCGGCATTGTAGGCTCCGCGCTTCGCACCGCGAGAATACATGACCCAGCCGTAAAGGGTGCATACAGCAAGGGCAATGAGCCACGATACGATTGGGTCTGTAATCATCTGGTTTCGTTCTCGACAATGAGGTTGAAGATATCCTTCCAGCCATTGGCAACGCGAATCTCGCCTCGGTCAGAATAGGCAACGTTGTGCGGGTGACGGACGAGGACAGCATTCAGCCCCAAGTCGTAACCGGCTTGTGCATTATTTATGTTGTCCTCTAGCCAGAACGCGCCGGTTCCTGCGTACTGACGAAGGAACGGGCGCTTGTCGCCCTTCAACTCGATGACCTGATGACCGGCGAAGATCTCCTCTCCGAACACGTTCTCCAGATTGAACACGCGGCGACGGCGGCTCTGATCGCAGCCACCAAACGCGGTACATGTCACGAACTTGTAACCGCGATCGGCCAGCTGTCGAACGTACTGCTGAGCTTCTTCATATGGCTTGAGGAAGGCACAGTGAGAGCTACCGTTGAACTCTTTCACCAAGTCTTCGATCAACCACTCGGGGAGCTTGTTGCACTTCGCAAGAGAGTAGGAGTCGGTGGGTGCGTCAGCTGGCTTGATGTATCCCAGGTTCGCTAGCCAAGTTTGGAATGCGCCTTCCCAGTTCAGCAACACCCCGTCCACATCAGTCAGAATGACGTTCTTCACGTTACACTACCTCATCAAATTCATCATAGCCAAGATCCCCTAGATCGTCGTCATAGAGGGAGGACAGGTCTCCGTGGCGCAGGGCATGCATCACGCGGGCTTCGTTACGAGACTTCACTTCACGACGAGCGTCCTTCTTGCGGGGTTCGCCGCTCTCGCGACGCTCGTATTGCTTCTTCATCGTCATAGCTGTTCGCACTTACTTTCCGTCGATCCCCGGGAATGCCTTGATCACTTGCTTCTCATCAAGACCCTCTGGCAGCTTCTTGTCCTTCAGCAGCAGGAGCAGCTTGGCATCGTCCTTGTGGACTGACTCGAGGACGTCGATGAAGATGCGCTCGCGCTTGTGCTGGGTCAGGGTCGGGTGCCCGCCTTCCAGGAACAGGTACATGCGGCGAGACTCTTGGTACAGGATTCCCCACTCATCGTGCTCAGCAGGCTTGTACGGCGGGTCACCTTCCGGCAGCAGCCACTTGATGTTCTTGTTGACCGCCAGCTGAAGGAAGCTCGCCAACAGCTGCGCCTTCGGGTGATCGCGAAGGAACTCAGCCTGCTTGTTCTTTGGGAGAGCAGCAGCTTTGTTGAGGATGTGGCTGATAGGTTCTTTCATTGCAATAATCTCGTTGTAGGACATGTCTTCAGAAATCGTTAATGTACGCGTGGAGGTTCTTGAGCTTCTTCGAAATGAAGTAGTTAACCAGTTTCGAACGACCCTTGCCAGCTTCTCGCTCATACGTCTCCATGATCTTGTGACGGAGATCATCTGGGATAAACCTCAAGTCAATCAGTTGTTCGTTGCGCTTCCAGTTGCGCAGCAGCATTTCGGATTCAGGGTTGTCCGGATAGTTCTTCATGTACCCGTCCATCTTCGCTTCCATCATGGACTTCTGTCGCTTTCCGGGTACGGTAAGGACGTCGTCGTCGCTGAGGAAGTTCGGGACTCCGTCGCCGCTGTCGCCACGCAGGATGTGTTCGCGGAGGAACGCTTCCGGGTTGTTGCAGGTCAGCATGCGCTTGCCTACGTGGTCCCACTGCTTGACGTTGGAGTATCGCTGGAGCTGCTTGAAGTCCTTGTCGCCCGAGACGATGGTGATCTCTTTGCGGTCGAACCCCATTGGCATCTCACTACCGAACTCCTGCACGAGAGTACCAATGATGTCGTCGGCTTCGGCACGCTCGACTTGAATCACGCGATAGGGGAAATACACGCGCAGTTCGTCGATGATGTTGGAGAAGGAGTCGAAGATCAGTTCCCAGTTCAGCTCGGACTTCGCGCGGTTCTTGGAACGGTTCGCCTTGTAGTACGGGAACACATCCTTGCGCCAGCTCCGGCGAGAGTCACAGGCGATGACTACATCGTCGTCCTGGAACTTCTGCTTGATAGCGCGCAGGGAGTTGAGTACCATGTGGCGGAGCATACCTTCGTCCAACTCGGCGTTCTGGTGGTTGCCGAGCTGACGACTCAGGTTTGCAATCATGATCTGTTGAAAGTCAATGATAAGCACAGTGTTATTCTTCGTTGTGATTGAACAGGCTATCCACAATCGGGTGCATGACCGGGTGCTCCATTCCATGAGCACGCATGATCAGCCCCATTGCTGCTTCAACCAGTAGGGTGTAGTCGGAAGATGAGACCATCTCGGTGTCGAGACGATATGCGTCGACCAGATCATCAACGAGACACTCAACGTGCTCGATTACGGTCGAGACTTCGCGCATATGGAATTCGGCGAACTCGGATGCATCCGAGTCGGGAGGAAGTTCCTGAGCTTCCTTCTTTGCCTTGAAGGCACCGAACTCGATGACTTGACCGGTCATCAGTATGCCACCCGGTCAACTTCCGAAACAGTGTCCGGTGCAGTATCAAACAGACCGGCAGTAGAAAGGGGGATGATCTCGGTTTCAAACCCATCCCGCGAGAACGCGACGCTCTCGGTAACTGCTTCCAGGCGAGTGTCATAGTCAACGGAAAGGACGAGGTTTCCCCGGTCGAAGACGTTGACGTTGTAGTAGACGGTAGAGAATTCGTTATTCATGACAGAAGTGTACCTCAATTGAAAACCAATGAAAGAAAGAACGTTGCGCTTAGGAAGAAGAAACCAATGGCGCCGACCAAACAAGGGAGAAGCTTTCCCGGCGAGTTAACCTTGTGTGGGTTGTCGAACATCAGCAACCCACACACAACACCACACAGGGCGAGGAAAACCACAATCGTGACGCCATAGAACAGCCCGATCATCGCCAGCATTAGAACACTCGCAGGATCACGATATCAGCGTTCAGGCGACCCACTGCCTCAGCTTCAGTAGTGGTGATCTCGGAGAAGTTACGGGCGAGTGCTTTCACAGCGCCAGTGGTGAACTGCAAGAGTTGCTGTTCCGGCTTGCGGAGCTTCTTCTGACCGGACTTCTTGAAGTTGGTGACTGTTGTCCCCTTGATCCCGAGACCGCCTTCGCCTGCCTCATAGTAGGCGAGGATGCGATACTTGGTGTTGAAGGTCCACAGTACATTGGCGCCGATGATCTTCGTTGGGTCAAGCGAGGCGATCTTGTAGGTGTCGTCCTGCTTCTTGTACTTGACGCGGGCGACCAGCTTCTCGACCTTGACGGGCTTCTTCTTGCGCGGCTTGCGGGCAGCCTTGGTGACACGTACAAAGGAGTCGAGGTCGTTGTTCAGCAGCTCCACGAACGCTGCGAGAGCGCGGCGGCGGAACACGTGCACATCAGGGTACGCTTCGACCAGCTCCGGATCTCCGTTGGCCAGCGCGAGGAACTCTTGCGTTTGGAACTGGAACGCCTTCTTCAGCGCGTTGGCGTTGGCAGCAGTGCAACCCATCTTCTGCAAGTCGGAGAAGATGGACTTCGGGGCACCAGTAGAGCGCCCGAAGACGATGTCTTCAATCAACGACTCGATGTAGTTGACCAGCTCGAGTGGTGCTGCAGCAGCGTTGGCTGCCTTCTTGGCGACCGGCTTGTTAGCCGTGGGGACCGGGTTCCCTTCGTCGTCGAGTTCTTCCTGCTCAGCCGCACGGCGAGCGAGGTAGCCCCTGAAGTAATCGTTCGCTTGGATACGATACTTCGAGTCGAGCTGCACCCCATTGTTGAACATGCGGGCGATGAAGATGTAGGTGGGGATGATGCGCTTGATCTTGGAGCTGATCACGGCGATTTCCGAATCTTCGAAACCCTCACGCCTCATGAACTCGGCAACCCAAGCCTTGTGCGCTTCAGAGTCGTCGGAACAGGCGGTGTACCAGTTGAGGGCACGCACCAGCTCAGCCTTCGAGGGATGACCGTCGAGGGCAGGTTCACCACCGAGCTTCAACGTCGCAACCGAGAGGGCGCGCTTGCGGACGACCTTCTTCTTCGGGGTCGCGGTGGAGGTGATCTTCTTCAGGGAACGAGCCATATAGTCCTCTCTAGTTGGTACTGCAAGGTTAGCGGTCAAAAACCCAAAGATTCGTCCGCGACCCGCTCAATCATGTCTTCCAGCATGAAGGAGATCTCCGCCCACGCAACCATCGCACGTTTGGACTCACTGTTCAGCTCAGCCTTCAGCTGCCCGTTGATCTCACTCACGGAGACAGAGTATTCCTCGTCAGGAACCAAAGTTTGCATCGCGCCTTCAATCAGTTCCTTCAGGTCTTGTTCGGTCATGTTCTTCTCTCAGAAGCCAAAGTTGATAAATACAGTGTTGCAGGAGGGCAATGACATGATCACAAGTAAAGAAGGCAAGGATCTCATCAAGAAGTTCGAGAGCCTACGACTAAACGCTTACAAGGACCCTGTCGGAATTGTTACCATTGGGTGGGGAACCACGCGTATCAATGGTCGCCCGGTTCAGATGGGTCAGAAGATTACAATCGAGCAAGCTGAACTGTACTTCAGCGAAGATCTCAAAGAGTTCGAGAACTACGTTCGTGATCTAGTAGAAGTCCCACTCACTCAGCGTCAGTTCGACGCACTAGTCAGCTTCACATACAACCTTGGTCCAACCAACTTGCGCAACTCCACGTTGCTGCGTTTGCTCAATGCTCGCAACTACAACGGTGCACAAGGACAGTTCCTAAGATGGAACCGCGCCGGGGGCAAGGTCCTTCGTGGACTCACCCGCCGACGCGTGGCTGAAGCTGTGTTGTTCGGACCACTGTCCTATGACGAGCTAGTCGCTATCTACAAGCCTGCTCTCTAAGAAGCTGTTCCACAGGTGGCGGCGATTGCTCCAGCTGTAGCTCTTGTCCGCATACCACTTCTGTAGATCCAAATGCGCCTCAATAGCAGGCGCATTTGTTTTTAGGGTCAAGATAGCGTCACGCAGCCTTGAGTAGAACGTAGCACCATGGCGGTTGACGTTCTCATCCCAGTTGTACTCGAACGCGAAACCGGCTGTGGTCTCGGGGAGAGCCGCATAGTTCGGGAGCACCATCAAGCACCTTGCGCTCATCGCTTCCATCGCACAGATACACGAAGTCTCTTGCCAGATCGAAGGGTAAGCGAAGATGTCGGCGGCAGCCAGTGCCTTGCGGACAACTTCCTGCGGCTGACTGCCGTGGTAGTTGATGTTCGGGTGTTCCTTACAACGTTCGATCACTGCTCGATAAGGTTCGTCGCGCTGCTCCCAACCATAGAGCTTGAAGCTAGAGAACACATCCAACTCAAGGTTGTCAAACTCCTTGCACAGCGCTTCAAACACCGGGACCAAGATCTCCAACCCGCGATGCGGTGTCGGATGGTAGATCAGCTTGATCTTGTCGCTGGTGTTCTTGTGCTCGTGCAAGAAGCCTTCGTCGAACGGCTCAATTGCGTTCTTGATCACCACGCCCTTAGAAGGCGGCACACCAAGGAACAGCTGATACATGTCCTTCTGCCAGTTGCTGACATACACCAACTTGTCAAACCGAGCTAGGGAATTTGGATCCTTGAGATGTGCTGACTCGGGATCATGTGGGAGATCGTGCAACCACAAGATGTTCTTCTTGTCTGGATCAACGTGGCGCACGCGGCTACGGATGATGTTGAACTTGGACAGCAGTTCTGGGTCAACGTGCTTCTGCAGCCCGAGACCCATCAGCTCGGTTCCGCCCATGGCGTTCTTGTCGACTTCGTTGCGGTCGCCGATCACCAGCTACACCCCGGCGCAGCAGCAGCGCACTCATACGTCATTTCGAAAATGTCAGGCTTGCAAGGGTACACTTCGCCCTTCACGCCAGTGATGATCCAGTCTCCGGGCGAAACAAACATGGGACCTTCGAGGGTTCGAACGAAGTACACGACGGAATCTTCGCCAAGAACCTTCAGCATCTCTTTCGAGTATGCCTCAAGCCCTTCGAAACCTTGCAGCCCTTTCTCAACAGCCGGGTGGTCACCTTCCTTGAACCACTGCGAAGCAATAACCACCACTGGCTTTTTGCGATAGTATCCCACGATTAGCCCTCGGTCAACAGACTTGGACCATTGCCCGAGAAGGCGCTCTCTGCCATGACGACAGTGGTCATCTGCTGGAAACCGCCTACATAGTCACCGTTGACGAAAACAACCGGGTAAGAACGTGCAGCCGGGGCAACCGCAACAAGGTCTTCGCGGACGAAGTCGGTGTCCAGTTGCTTGTAGTCGTATGGAATCGAGCGCGCGTCAAGCCAGCTCTTGGCCATGGTGCAAGAAGGGCAGTTTGGCTTGCCATAGATAACAATGTTCATGAGTGATCCTCTATTCTCTGTTGATGGAAGAACCCGGTCCTCTGATACGCTTGATCAGCTCGTCGAGCTTGTCGGCGTCAATCTTCGGCATCGGGATAATGTTGATCCCAGGAATGCTCCTGATGTACCGTTCCTCATTGGTCATGCCGCCTTCTTCGCCGCCGAATGCATGAGGGTTGGTTGTGTAGTGGTTGTTCACTAGAGGAACGTGCCACGATGTAATTGGATGCGTCCTTGGAATGTCTGGGTACTTCTTGTTGTCGTAAGTGTACGTGGCAGGTTGAGCAAAGAAGTCAAACCCAATCAACGTCAAGTCAGCATGTGAACAGACATCCTTGGTCAACCATTCGATGGCTTGAATGCCTTGCGAAAGTCGAGCGAACTTAGCCTGCTCACCATTGACTCGTTTGTTCAACTCGACCACGCGGTTCGAGTCACCAGTCATGAAGAAGTCGCGGTAGATCTGGAACGAACCGTCCAGCATCGACCTAGATAGCAAGCAGTCTTCTGCGCCTTCGTAGACCTTCAGTTGACTCGGTGTGTAGATCTTCCAAGGTACATCGACAAACTTCTTGTACATGCCGACGCGACCAGCTCCGAAAAACCACGCGTCAGTGCGGGTTCCTACATACTTCGCATAGAGAGGGTGTGGCCAACCCTTCCCGAACCTCAACACGAAGTCAAACGAATCAATCAACTCCCCGTGATGATCCGATGAAATCAATGATGCAGAGTTGCCGACAAACAGAACACGCTTGCCGGCAACTGCTCCCCTAAAACGATCAACGTGATGATCGTTCAATTCTTTGTTGTACACTCATCCACTCCCCAGCGTAGTCCACATCCTTATAACCATCCAGCCAAGGTCCACCGTCGGTGAAGTGAACAGCCTTCGGTTCCTTGATGTGTTCATATCCCGCATAACCCACGAGATAGTTGTACGTCATCGGCAGCTCGCCGATGTCACACGACTTGACCCACTCGAGTTCGTGAAGGTACGAAGCTTCTGACTCGCTCACCACCGTTGGTTTGAGCGTCATGCACTCCGGCATCGAGTTGTTGAACACCATCAGGCTCGACCAGTTTTTGCGAGGATACCAGTGTTGGTGTTTGTCGATCATCTTGGTGTTGCCGTGTTCGTACCCACGCAGCTGGTGTTTGACCACGTGTACCGATTCACCGCGCAGTTCTACAAAGTCAATCAGGTCTTCCGGATTCGATCTCCAGAGGAAGTCAGCGTCGCAGAACAACGAGTGTCCATAGTACCCACTCAGGTACGGCACGAGGAAGCGCGTGAACGAGAACTCGGTAGAGCCTTGCGGCGGGCGCCAGTACAACCCAAGCTTCTCAAGATCTCGGAGGACCAGCGGGTAGATGATGTTCGGATCGGCACCGTGATCGATCATGCTCTGCCGGCACACATGGTATGCTTCGGGATGCGGGCTGTCGTACCCGATGAAGATGCGCCTTTGTTGCTTCATGTCAATATCTTCCAGTGGTCTTGAACCAGTTACCCTTCAATTCAAACGTTGATGTAGAAATGATACGAGCCGCTGCTTCGCCGCAGTGACCGCAGTCCTGAAAATCCTTGTCGTCCTGTGCAGCAGAATGACTGATCAACTTCTCGGTGGTGCTACCGCAAGCCTTGCACTTGTACTCATACAGTGGCATGCCATGACTCCCAATAATGTGTGTTGTTGTAGATCAAGATGACCTTCTTCGAACCAAAGTGCTCTTCGAGCACTTGACGCCACTCGCGGAAGGTCCTAAGCGATACATGCATATTTAGACCGTCGTCGAATTGCCTCGAGTCCGGTCGACCAGAGATCGAGAACATCGCGATACCATCGTCAGCCAACCTGTTCGCGATGTCAACGATGGTGTATTCAGGTTCAAGTACGTGTTCCATGACGTCAGCACACACCACGAAATCAAACTGCTGGCTTGGGTGTGGTGGCACCGCATACCGATTGAACCCGGGATCGTAGCAGAACCACTGCTGTAGTCGACCGCCAAACCGAGCGTGTACGTCTGGCAGATAACGAGCCTTGCCGCAACCGTAGTCCAGAACCGAGAAGGAGTCGCGCTTCTTCGCGGCAGAAGTAAGGACAGGCAACAACTTCTGCTCGAAACAGCGCCCGTCCCAGAGTTCTTCAAACTGCTGCGTCACTTCACCACGGTAGATGAACGACCCACGCCCTTCGTGAAGATTCTTATACCTCTCCAGCAAGGCGCTGGTAGTGACCATTTGCGGATGTGACACTGCTTTCCTGACCCTCATAAATAAGGTACACGCCACAGCCGGTGAAGATCTCGTTGATCAGATCTCTCCAGTACGTGTACGGCTTGACTGTTACATGCAAGTTCTCACCGTCCAAGAAAGACTTCTTGGCCAGCTTGCCGGAGATGGTAAATAGAGCTACACCTCCGTCCTCGAGTTTGCTCCTAATCTGGACCAATGTTTCGCGGACGTCTTCTTCTGGAACGTGTTCCATGACGTCGGCACAGATCACAATGTTGAATGTTTGACCTTCAGCGGGTGGCTTGCTGAACCGAGTGTAACCGGGATCGAAGCAATAGTAGGTCTGGATCTTGCCCGGATGCGCCTGATACAAGGTTTTGCCTTTGAGGGTTGTCTTGTGTAGATGGTCCGCTTTGCCACTGCCATAGTCTAGAATACGAGCCACCGGCACGTTTTCCAAAATGGCACAGAATGGTCGATACAGCTTGGTTACAAAGTTGCTACCGTCGAACAAGTTTGGCAACGGCTTCGACCTTTCCCCGTCAACCAAAAATCCGTCGTGACCCTCGTGGAGCCGCCTGTATGCGGCGATGTAATCTTTGCATGAATCTTTGCTAGGCATGAAAAATGTCTCTAAGGTAATACAAAGATGTCCGTTCGTCGGGAAAATCCACGACTTTGACAGAAATCGCTTGCTCTTTGGGAAAAATATGGCGCACCATACCTTTTAGTCGCTCGCGTAGCGAGCAAGTCTGAGTGAAGTTTCTCTGCTGCTTTGTTCTAACTCCTGTCTAATAACCTCTAGGTTTGCGAAGCATCCCGAAGGGACCACTAATACCTTCCTTGAATTTTGGTGATAACTCTATGAACCACTTGTTGATTGACGTCGAGACTCTCGGCATTCACGAAGACTCTATCGTCTTGCAGTTTACCGCTATGATGTACAAGGTTCAAGACGAACCAGAAGAAACTCTTGAGCAGTTCGTCAACAACTGCTCCGTGTTCGAAGCCAAGCTTTCAGTTGCCGATCAGCGCCGCCTTGGTCGCAAGATCGATCCCGACACGGTGAAGTGGTGGTCGGATCAACCGACTGCCGTTCAACAACACGTGTTTGTTCCGAAGGACACCGACCTGCCTGCAGACGAGGCAATGTCAGCGTTTGACTCTTGGCTCACTGAGAACAAGTTCGTCAAGAAGCGCGACACCATTTGGCAACGCGGGACTCAAGACGTCCTGTGGTTGACGTCACTATTTATGTCGTGCGGGTGGATCTTCTCGCAGGTGCCGCTTGCATGGTTCCGTGTTCGAGACCTGCGTACCGTTGTCGACGTACTCGGCATGAGTTCTAAGCTCAACGGCTATCCGGACAACGTTGACGAACTTCGCGCGATGATCCCCGGCTACAAGCAGCACGACTCTCGTTCTGACATCATGCTCGAGGCTCTCATTCTTCGTCAGGCAGGCGTCCTCTAAGCAGACTAAATAGGTTGGTCTATAACAGGATCAACCTATGTCTGTCAAGGCTGGACTACCAACCAACAAGAACCAGCTCTCTCAACTCGGATTTCAGTTCAGAGTCAAGAAGCTGCCAACCACAAACTTCTTCGTCACTCGTGTCACACTTCCCGGATTGATGGGGAGTGTGCCGGGTGTCGCAACGCCATTCAAGATCATGCCCATGGCATACGACAAGCTTGAGTATGGCGATCTACAGGTGACGTTCAAGGTCGACGAAGACATGAAGAACTGGATGGAAGTGTTCGACTGGATGGTCGGCATTGGCTTCCCAACCAAGTTCGACGAACGCCGACTTCTGGAAGCGAACAACTCCACTGCAGAAGGTAAGTTCTCCGACGGCTCCCTTACCGTCATGACTTCTGCCAAGAACCCGAACATCCAGTTCATGTTCAAGGACTTGATCCCTTACTCGCTTTCTGACTTGGACTTCACCACACAGGATATGGACGTCAACTATCTTGAAGCAACCGTCAGCTTCAAGTATCTGTACTACACGATTGAGAACCGCAAACCCTAACCACAGGTGTATTTATCATGACTCTTGATGAGATCTTCGAACAGTGGGGAATCGATTCCCGCATTGATCCAATTCGCCTTGGCGACGCTTCGCTAGAAGTTCCCAAGCTGCACAATAAATACTGGAGAATGTTGAGCCAAGAGCGCATGCTCTTGAAGAAGTACCAAGCTGATCTCGCACAACTGATGGTCAACAAGAAGGCGTGGCTCAACGGAGAGTTGACTTCTGACGAACTGAAGAAGTTCGGTTGGAACATTCAACTCAAGAAGATGCTGAAGAGCGAACAGGATGAGTTTCTCAAGGGAGACCAAGACATCATCCAGATGAACCTCAAGATGGCTCTGCAGCAGGAAAAGATCGAAGTGCTAACCGACATTATCAAAAGTCTTCACAACCGCTCATTCGCTATTTCAAATGCCATCAAGTGGGCGCAATTCCAATCAGGTGGATAATTGGCTGACATCAAGGTAGAAAAGGTCGACGATGTAAATTGCAGAGTGATCTGCGATTCAGGCATCGCACAGGAACTTGCCGAGTTCTTCACGTTCGATGTACCGGGCGCGAAGTTCACCCCGCAGTACAAGAATGGAATGTGGGATGGTAAGATCCGCCTATTCAACCAGATGACGCGCGTTGTCTACCTTGGTCTGGCTCCATACATTGAGAAGTTTGCAGAAACGCGAGACTACAAGATCGAGCTTGGTCGAGAAGTTGTAGTCTGTAATGACGTCAAGGAATCCGACGTCGACAAGTTCATCCAGAACCTGAACCTGCCGGCTGGCATGGAAGTGCGTGAGTATCAGTTCCGCGCTCTGATGGAAGCGATCATCTCTCATCGTCGCCTGCTGATCTCTCCGACAGCATCGGGTAAGTCCCTGATCATCTACATGATCATCCAGTGGTTTGCTGACGTTGATGTTCTCATCATCGTTCCAACTGTTGGCTTGGTCAAACAGATGAGAGGGGACTTCATCGAGTACGGGATGGACGAGGAAGAAATCCAGATCATCATGGCGGGAGAGTCCAAGAAGATCACCCGCCGCATCACCATCACCACATGGCAGTCCGCATTCGAGCTACCGAAGTCGTGGTTCGCAAAGTACCGCGTGATGATCGGCGACGAAGCTCACCAGTTCAAGGCGAAGTCCTTGACCAAGTTGACCGGCAACCTCACTAACTGCCCGGTGAAGATCGGCACGACCGGAACACTGGACGGTTCAAAGGTCAACAAGCTTGTCCTCGAAGGCATGTTTGGTCCAGTTGTCCAAGTTGAGACCACTTCCAACCTGATGGAGTCGGGCTATGTGACGGACTTGCAGGTGCGTTGCCTTGTGCTGGACTATCCTCAAGAGGAACGCCAAAAGATTGCCAAGCTCAAGACGTATCAGGATGAGATTGACTTCCTCGTCAGCCATCCTAGACGTAACGCTTTCATCGTCAACCTCGCTCTAGCCACCAAGGGTAACACGTTGGTGTTGTTCAACTTCGTCGAACGCCATGGCATCCCTCTCTATGAGGCGCTGAAAGCTAAGGCGGAGAAGGGGCGCAACGTCTACTTCGTTTCGGGCAAGACGGCGGCTGACGATCGAGAGATGATTCGTAAGATCGTTGAGAAGGACGACAACGCCATCATTGTGGCATCGTACGGTACGTTCTCAACCGGCATCAACATCAAGCGCCTGCACAACGCGATCGCAGCGCACCCAACCAAGTCCATCATTCGACTACTTCAGTCGATCGGTCGTATCTTGCGTTTGGGAGAGGGCAAGGATTCGGCGAAGTGGTTTGACATTTCGGATGACTTGACTTGGAAGTCGTGGGTAAACCATACACTCAAGCACTTCTCTGAGCGAGTGAATGCATACGTCCAGCAGAAGTTCAACTACAAAATCATTAGAGTGAAGATCTGAACATGACTGACTACTGTTTGATGAAGATGGCGGACCGCCCCGCCTATGTGATTGGTTCGATTGTGAAGGAAACTGAGAACCACCTCGTTGTGTATTATCCGGTGGTGCTTTCCTTGTATAACACGCCCGATGGCATGGAAGTGATCACATCCAAATACTTGCCCTTCTCCGAAACTGACGAAGTCATGTTCATGAAGAGCAGCATCCATGCGGTGACTCGCCCAAAGCAGAGCTTCATCAATCACTACCTCAAGTTCATTAAAGAGTGGCGCGACGAAGGTGGCGAGAAGGACCTTGAGAACCGCATTCTCGGCATTGTGTCCGAGAGTAACGAAGATGAGTTGGATGACGAAGAACCAGAACAAGGTACCACCATACATTGACATCAAATAGTTCTACCATTAGTGCATTGGCAGTCTAACTGGATCCACAATTACTATGTCTGAAAATATCCCCGTGTCCGAAAGTCGAAACTATGTCGACAACAAAGCACTTCAAGCCGCCATGGTTGAATACATTGGACGTTGCAGAGCAGCTGAAGCTGCAGGGGAACCTCGACCTCGTGTCCCCGAATACATCGGCGAATGCATTCTGAAGATTGCAACCAAGTTCAGCTTGAGCGCGAAGTACAGTGCCAACTTCATCGGTTACCCGTTCCGAGAAGATATGGTAATGGATGGTGTCGAAACTTGTATTCGCTACATCCACAACTATGACCCTGATCGATTCAATAACCCGCTCGCATACTTCACGCAGACCATCTATTACGCCTTCCTGAACAGGATTCAGAAGGAAAAGAAGTATCTGTACACGCGCTTCAAGGCGGTCCAGAATCAACGCGACATCGGTATCATGGCTGACTCTCAAGAGCACGAGGAGCTTGCCGACTTCGGCGTTGACATCCAAGAGAACAATGAGTACATGAACGACTACATTCGTTCGTACGAAGCTTCTACCGCCAACAAGAAGAAGGAAGAGAAGAAGCGCAAGGTCGCCGGGACTCTCGATGTTCTCGACGACGATTACGATGAAGAAGAATCTGATGACATTGACGACTGAGGGCGGTACAATCAGTCGATAACAATTAGAATGATGAGTCGTCCATGGCAAAAATTGCTCTCGTTACAGACACCCACTTTGGTGTACGCTCGGAGTCCCCTGTTCTTTCCGAGTACATGGGAAGGTTCTGGTCAGAACTGTTCTTCCCTTACCTTGATGAGCACAACATCAAGTACGTTCGCCATCTAGGCGACATCGTCGACCGCCGCAAATACATGAATTTCATGGCGCTTCGCAAGATGCGCCAGCAGTTCATCCATCCCTGTATCGAGCGCGGTCTCGACGTCAGCGTGATCATCGGCAACCACGACACGTTCCACAAGAACACCAACGACATCAACTCTATGAACGAGATCTTCTCCGGTCTCGCATACGACAAACTGCGTTGGTACTCGGATCCGACTGAAGAGGAAATCGATGGCACCAAGATCCTGATGATGCCTTGGATCTGCTCCGGCAACTACAGTGACTGCATCAATGCGATCAACGACACCAAGGCACAGGTGTTGATGGGTCACCTTGAGATCGCTGGGTTCGAGATGTACCGTGGTGCGGTGACTGACCACGGGCATTCCGCTGGTCTGTTCGACAAGTTCGATCAGGTGTTCTCCGGTCACTTCCACCACAAGTCCACCGTCGGCAACATCAGCTATCTTGGCGCACCGTATGAGATGACATGGTCGGACTATGACGACGACCGTGGCTTCCACATCTTCGACACTGACACTCGCGAACTGACGTACATCAAGAACCCGTTCCGACTGTTCCACAAGTTCTGGTACAACGATGCCGGGAAGAAGCTCGAAGACGTCATGGGCATCGACACGGAAGCTCTGCGCGACACCTATGTCAAGGTGATCGTGACTGAGAAGACGAACCCGTATTGGTTTGACATGTACGTCGACAAGATCGAGAAGTCTGGTATCGCTGACCTACAAATCGTCGATGATCACCTGAACCTTTCTCTGGAAGACGACGAGGAAGTGATTGATGAAGCTGAGGACACCTTGACTTCGATCAAGAAGTTTGCCGCTTCCTACCTTCAGGACAAAGACCCACAGCTGCTCGTTGAGTTGAACTCCGTTCTTGGCAACTTGTACAACGAAGCACTACAGATGGAAAGTGATGCATGATCCAGTTCAAACATGTGAAGTATCGCAATTTCCTGTCCACCGGAAATGCGTTCACTGAGATCCAACTCAACCGATCTCAGACAACTCTACTGACGGCAAAGAACGGCGGTGGTAAGTCCACCGTCATTGACGCCATTGTGTTTGCGTTGTACGGAACTCCGTTCCGAAAGATCAACAAGCCGTCTCTGGTCAACTCAATCAACAAGCGCGACTTGCTGGTTGAGATCGAGTTCTCAATTTCGAACAATGACTATCGCGTCGTTCGCGGCATCAAGCCAAACGTGTTCGAAGTCTACAAGAACGGTTCTCTGATCAACCAAGCAGCTGATGTGCGTGAGTATCAGAATCACCTTGAGACGAACATTCTCAAGATGAACAAGAGCTCGTTCTGTCAGATCGTGGTTCTCGGTTCTGCTACATACGTTCCGTTCATGGTACTGACGCCGCACCAGCGCCGCGAGATCATTGAAGACCTGCTCGATATCAAGGTGTTCTCCACCATGAACTCCTTGCTCAAGCAGAAGGTTTCTGCCAACAAGGAAGCCACTAGCGAAGCCCGCTACAACATCGACTTGATCAAGGACCGTATTGAGGTTCAACGTGACATGATCAACCGCATGTCACAAGACCACGCGGGCAAGGTCGAGAAGCTCGAAGAGCGCATCGCTAGCGCCAAGCACTCCTGCGAGGAAATCACCAAGAACCGTGACGAACTCAATGCGTTGATTGACGAAGCACTTTCGAGAGTTTCTGACAAGGAGAAGAAAGATACTCGGAAGAAGATCGACCAGCTGAACATCATTCGTGAGAAGTTGAACGACAAGGCTCACTCCGTCAAGAAGCAAATCACCTTCTTCCAAGAGAACGACGTTTGTTCAACTTGCACCCAACACATCACGGATGAGTTCAAGAGCAGCATCATCGCAGAAAAGCAAGAGAGCTTTGAAGAGATTCAGCGCGCCTTTCCCGAGATCGAAAGCAAGTACCAGCAACTGACGGAACGTTATGCAGAGATTGATGCACTGTTGCGCGAGGTACAGGCGCTGCGGGTGAAGGTTGCTTCTGCAGAATCTGCTCTGGAAGTAGAAACCCGCGTCATTCGTGATCTCGAGAAAGAGCTGATTAAGGTCCAATCCGAAAGCGGTCAATCCATTGACCGCAGCAAGTTGCGCGAGCTGACTGGCGAGTTGCAGAAAGCGGAACAAAACCTTGAGACGCATCTACGCGAGAATATTGTCCTGACGGCTGCTAGCGCGTTGTTGAAGGACGGTGGTATCAAGGCGAAGATCATCAAGCAGTACATTCCGATCATGAACAAGATGATCAACAAGTACCTTGCTCAAATGGACTTCTTCGTACAGTTCGAGTTGGACGAGAACTTCAACGAAACCATTAAGTCTCGATTCCGCGACGACTTCAGCTATCAGAACTTCTCCGAAGGAGAAAAGCTTCGTATTGACCTTGCCATTCTGTTTGCGTGGCGTGCAATCGCGAAGATGCGTAACTCTGCGGCAACCAACCTGTTGATCATGGACGAAGTCCTAGACGGCGCACTTGATGCGAACGGTATGGACGAATTCCTGACCATCATCCAAGAGGCGAACAAGGATTCAAACGTGTTCGTCATTTCCCACCGTGGTGACCAGCTGTTCGACAAGTTCCACTCGGTCATCAAATTTGAAAAGCAAGGCAACTTCTCGAGGATCGTATAATGGCTAAAGTTGTGACTCGACTGTTCGACAAGGATCTGATGTATGACATCATGGATGACTGCGCAGAGGACTTCGAGGTCCTGCAAGATGAAATCACCGACAACAGTCGCTGGTCCATCCACCACTACATGGTCTTCAAGGAGCTTTCCTCGGGCAAGTGCTACGGTGTGAACTACTCGCGTGGTGCGACTGAGTATCAGGACGAATCTCCGTTCGAGCACGATGGTCCCGACATCGAGTGTCAAGAGGTTGAGCCGGTTGAGGTGACCACCATCCAGTTCAAGCCAGTTCTGGCATCGTAACATGTGCGGGTTGGTAGGAATCGTGATGAAGCAGACGGGGAAGCAATTCCCCGTCTCGCATTTCGTTGCACTCATGAACGAAGCCCGCATTCGCGGACAACACGCAACTGGCGTCAGCTACTTCCACAACGGTGAAGTGGTCACGCACAAGGAGCCGGTCCCGGCGGATCGATTCAAGTTCCCAGAGGAACTTGCCAACAGCCCGCTCGCAATTGGTCACTTGCGTTACTCGACTTCTGATCTACAGTACAACCAACCGAACTCCACTCCGGTGCGTTCGCTGGTACATAACGGTGTTGTGACGCAGGAGCCATACGACCAGTGGGAAGATTTGTTCGGCGTCAAGTGCGAGACCCGCAACGATAGCGAGATCTTCCTGCGCCTGATGGAGCGAGGGGTGCATCCTCTGTCGCTGGTAAATACGAGTCAGGCGTGTATTGCCATGGAGACGATCGGTGGGAAGCAGCGCATGTCGTGGTGGCGTAACGAACAGCGCCCGCTTTACTATGTGGAACTGCCAGACTCATTCGTCGTCGCGTCAACGAAGGACATCATCAAGCGTGCGTTGGGCAACGTCGGTGAGATCAGGGAGTGCGTTCCCTGCGTCAACTATTGCTTCGTTGTAGACCAGAGCACTTGCATTGAGGCATACCAAGTGAGGGAGCCTCTAGAGGACCTACAGAATGTTTGACAAGAACACCTTCACCTATGGTTTTGAGATGGAAGTGAGCGATGTGCTCAAGGCGCTGCCGCTTCCACCGCACCTCGGCAAGTGGGAGTACTCCGAGTGTGACATCGTCAACACCAAACCGCCGTTCCGTGGCGTTTGTGCTGACCCGGCTGGCGTAAACCCACCAGTGGGCGGCGAGATCAACACTATGCCGACTCGCGGGTGGCAGGCACAAGTCGACCGCATCGTCGAGATCCGTGACTGGTTGGCGCATCAAGGCTATCCGCCAGTTGCCGCGTTCACCGCACACAACCACATGCACATTCACGTTCCCGGTTTGATTGAAAGCCCGGAAGGCTTGAAGAAGCTGATGGCATACATCCGTGACAATCAGGTCGACTTCATCAACGCGGCATACAACTACTATGAGACTTCTGAGATGCGTTCCATCCCGGAAGCTAAGAACTATCTAAAGTTGGACGGTGGGCGATTGATCCCAGAGTGGCGTTGCCAGAAGATCATCGATCGTACGGTTGACTTCGAGAGCTTCATCCTTCACCACTACACCGCCAAGGATCACGATGGCAAGGGTCGCCCGATCCGTACCGGCATCAACACGTACTGCATGAAGCACACGAAGACCATCGAGTTCCGTTGCTTCCGCGCGTCGTTCGAACGCAAGCACCTCGAGGACAGCTTCCGCTTCATTGAGATGTTCGTGGACGCTGCTCTGAACGATGGTCCGAGCATCCGTGAGATTCTCTTCGAGAACGAATTCGAATTCCCGCCCATGACGTTTGATGCAGAGCTGGCGCGAGGGTGGCTCGCTACCAAGCACAAGACCGGCGACACTTCTGGCAAGAACAGGGAGTTCATCAATGTCGTTTGATTTCAAGCCTTGTACAAAGGAACAATTCGTTGCTGCGATCACCAGTGACCCGGCTGACAAGTTTGCCAAAACCTTTGTCGCCAAGGCAGATATGCTAGGTCGCTGGGATGCATGTGTAGGAGCATTTACTGATGATGGGAAACTTGCAGGCGCGGTTCTATGGACTTTCTCTAAGCGCACACCGGTGGTATGCAACCTTCAGCTGTTGCACACCTTTGCTGCCTTTCGTGGCTACGGTGTTGGGCGTGCGTTGATGGAGCATGCCAACGGGCATGCCTATTCTTCCGGCGCGCAATACTTCCGCGTCTCATCCGAACCCGAGTCCGTCGGGTTCTACGAGAAGATCGGATACAACTTCTGGGGTAAGCAGAAGTCTGGTTGTCAGCTGTGCATCTTCAAGATGCCCAACGACTATGACCCAAATGATTCTGTCATCCATGCCGCGATCCACCGCAAGGGCAAGGGTGGCGTCGTTGAGTTGAACGAGTTCTACCATCAACAGATTGATGCCAGTATTGAAAACACACTGGGGTTGAGTGAGTTCATGCAATGATCGACTATCGTCTTGTAGAAAACAGAGAAGCTGCATTCGTCGAGTGGATGCGCTGGTCGATCGTGAACAACGACTGCGACCCTTCTCTGTTCATGACCAACTACCTGTTTGACAGGTTCGAACACAACTATGAACAGAAGCTGTGGATTTGCTGGCTGTTCGGAACAACGTATTACTTCCCGACGGCTTGGGTGATCTGGAATGAATTCCCAGACTTTGAGCTCGTTGGGTCGGAGAGAATTGATGAGTGGAACAGAACAAACTACCATCGACTTCGTTATCAAACTGACACCAAGTACAACAAGGGACATCTTGCGTCTCAGTTTGAGTCCTACAGAGCATGGGTCCATGATGGCGGCGCTCGAGACAATACGCAACGCGAGAAGCTTCGATCGCTATATGGAGACAATGAAGTCCAGACATACGAGAACTTGACCAAGGCGGTTGTTTCCGACTTGTACAAGTTCGGGCGCTTTACCACATGGTTCTACCTGCAGACGCTGAAGCACTGCGCGGGTGTTCCTCTGGACGCACCCAACTTGTTGTTGAATGACTACTCCGGTTCCAAGTCGCACCGCAACGGTCTGTGCTATGCCGTGGGCAAGGACGACTGGATCAACCAGAAGCTGACGGCTTCCGAGTACGAGTGGCTGGAAGGAAAGGGCGCAGAACTGTTGGTGCGGGTGAAGGAAGTGCTCCCGGAAGAACTCCGTCACAAGGCTGACTTCTTCGCGATGGAGACTTGCTTGTGCTCGTTCAAGAAGATCTTCCGAGTGAAGCGCGGTCGCTATCTTGGCTATTACCTTGACCGCCAAGCAGAAGAAATCCGCAAGGTTGAGCAGGATGGTTGGGATGGCATCTGGTGGAAGCCGCTGTGGGATGCGCGCGAAGAAACCATCGAAGACAAGTCCCTGCTTGGCGGCGTCATCGAAGAGTCTAGGATGGCGCAGTTCCTCGAGACCGGAACAATCGACCGTGCATCAGACAGCGGTGGTTTGAGCGGTTTCTTCTTGTGACAATTCTTGACATTGGGTCGGTGTATCGACTACACTATACCGACATTCTTGAGGGTATCTCTACATGAAAGTCATCGTGATTATGGGTGAGCCGGGCACTGGCAAAACCACGCTTATGCGTGCCCTGATGGAGAAGATGGGGAACTTCGAACCGAAGTTCGATTCTTGGAAGCTGGTGCCGTATCATGTGAGAGCTGACGGCAAGGTTGTGGTTCTGGGCAAGTATGAGGCAGGAGAAACGTTTGCCGGCACTGACCGTATGTCTATGGCAGTCCAACCGGAAGCGGTCGCGTTCCTTGAGAGCATTGCTTCAGCTGGCGAGGTTGATACGGTGATCTTCGAAGGTGACCGCCTGACCAACCAGAGCTTCCTCGAGCACTGCTTGAATAGCTATGACACTCGCATTCTGTATCTGGAAGTTGATTCCGATGAACGCGAGCGTCGCTATGCAGAGCGTGGCTCAAACCAGTCCGAGCAGTTCATCAAGGGTCGTGTCACCAAGTACGCCAATCTTCGAACCAACTTCGATATCATGATGGCGCTTGAAGAGCATACGCACATGACTCCTGGGGATACCAGCAAGATCGTCGACTACATCATCACCCTTGTTAACTGAGAAGAAGAATATGGCACGTGTAATTGTTGCAGAAACCAAGCTCGACTGCGAGCACCTGCTTGGTAAGTTCCTTGACGAGAGTCACTTCGATGTCCTTATCGATGAGGACTGTGATTTCTATGCTCCGAACAACACCCTGAGCGACAGCGACGTTGATGAAGCGCGCTGCCTGTTCAAGCTGCGTAAGGGCGCGTTCTCCGCCGAGGAACAGCAAGGTGCATACGAAGGCTTGATTGGTGCTGCGGTTGAGTCGCAGAACCGTGGTATGGCTGCTGGTCCGAAGGGTGGCAAACTTGGTAAGGAAGGCAGCAACGCGGGTCGTGACTGGGTGACCGGTTGGCAGCTGGCTGTCCTCGACGCACTTCAGAACCCGTCTGCTCGCCTTGACGGTCGTCACGAAGTCGAAGTCCTGATTGCGGAGAAGGACTCCTTCAAGGAAGACTCTGCTCGTGGCATCGTGTGGCTGCGTTCGAAGATCGTTGCTACCGGTGAGGAGTACGATGGGTTCTTCGACAAGTGGCTGAACAACTTGATCGAGAACGTTGATCGTTCCAAGTGGGCAGAGGAAGCGCAGACCCTCATCAAGAACTGCATCTCGAACACCTCGTACGCGAATCCGGTGTTCTCTGGCATCGCAGGGTTCTTCGACCGCTATCCTCGCTATCCGTATGGGCGTGTGTGTTCGTACAACCACCGTCACCCGGAGTTGTTCGAGAAGAGCTTCCCATACCTGCGCAAGCTGAACAGTCTGTTCGCGGAGCTGCTGCCGCAGCGCTGGTCCAACCAGCGAGCCGCTGCTGACAAGCTCGACCCGAAGTTCCTTGTCGGTGGCGACACCGTGTTCACCACGTTGACGGTGAACAAGTCGTTCCGCACTGCTGCCCACCGAGACGCCGGTGACCTTGGTTCTGGCTTCTCGAACCTCGGCGTCATCTCGACCGGTAAGGACTTCAAGGGCGGATATCTGGTGCTGCCGGAGTACCGCGCGGCTGTCAACATTCGCCCCGGTGACCTGCTGCTGATTGCCAACCATGACGCGATCCACGGCAACACGCCGATCGAATCCGTCACCGGCAACCCAGACGACGTCGAGCGTATGTCGATCGTTGCCTACTTCCGCGAGAACATGCTGCAGCTGGGTTCGTGGGAATACGAAACTCTCCGCCGCGACTACGTCGAGAGCCGTCGACTGAACGAGAACCACCCTATGTGGCGACCGCTGTGGAATGGTGTTTCGGAGAAAATGTTTGACCAGCAGGAGTGGTATGATTTCGTTATTGCCAGCGGCAACCAGCACATGCTGGACGAATATCATCCCGGTTGGAATGCTGGCGCCACCACTGACCTATCGGACTTCTTTGCGTGAACATCGTACAGCAGATCAAAAAGGAAATTGCAGAGCTTCAAGAGAAGCTCTGCACCATTCAGGACCAGTGCTCGCATCCGGAACCTTGCCTCACAAAAGAACACGGGAGCACCACCGGCAACTTTGACGGTGTAGATCACTATTGGACGGTTTTCCGTTGTTCTCTTTGTGAAGGTTCTTGGACTGAAGAAGGATCTCTGTGATGGACTTGGAAAACCTAAAACTGGTCAAGCCAGAACACGAGCTGCTTAGTGCAACGCTCGAGCCGTTCAAGTTCGACGGCAGCGTTGATCCGGTCAAGTTGGCTAACGCGCTCGCAACCAAGATGATGGAACTCAACGGTCTTGGCATTTCCGCTAACCAACTGGGGCTGCCGTATCGGGTGTTTGTCATGCGGACTGCGCCCGAACTAACAATCTGCTTCAACCCAAGGCTTGTTGATGCTTCGACGGAACAAGTCGTCCTGTTGGAAGAAGGCTGCCTGAGCTATCCCGGTTTGCACGTCAAGATCAAGCGACCCGCCCACATCAAGGTTCGCTATCAAACCGTGACAGGTGATACTGTCACAGACAAGTTCACTGGTCTGACCGCGCGCGTGTTCTTGCACGAACTCGACCACATGAACGGTGTAGATTTCATCAGCCGCGCAGGTCCAATGGCAAAGGATCTGGCGATGAGGAAGTGGAAGAAGTTGCAACGAATCAATTCACAGAAGAGGAAACTTGGTTATGGAAGTTAAGGTGTTCAAGCTGTACACGGGCGAGGAACTGATTGCCCAGCTGGAGAAGGAAGAGGACGGCATGCTGTTCCTGCGCAAGCCCCTCGGGATTGGCATCGACCACGAGCAAGGTCGGTTGGTCTTTGTGCCATACATGCACTACACTAGCGCCTCTGAAGAGATCGTGATGCCGGTCAGCAGCTTGCTGTTCGAGCCACTCACTCCGGTCGACTCCATTGCCAATGACTACGCCAATGCAGTTGGCGCTGTTGTTGCGCCGCGTCGCTCGATCATTCGCCCGGTCGGTACTTGATATGGACACACTCTTCATTCAGAAGGGTGACTCCTTGATTCTCAGGGCGAAGGGCGGAATGGCGCCGCTCTCCAAGGATGAACTTGACGCATTCATGGCACGTGCTGAATCCTTCGGTGTAGAGGTTCTGGTCGTACCGTACCAACTTGAGGTTCTTGCTGTACAGCAACACAATTGAGAGGTTTCATGGAAATCAAAATTAGTGCTGAAGAGCTCCGCAAAAGGAGCCTGTTTGTTGCAACACCAATGTATGGCGGTATGTGTACGGGTTCGTTTGCCCGTTCGATGCAAGACCTAACCGCCAAGTGCGTCAAGTACGGTATCGAGCTGCGTTGCTATTACCTGTTCAACGAGTCCCTGATCACCCGTGCTCGCGCGTATGCTGCTGATGAGTTCTTGCGTTCTGGCTACACGCACATGATGTTCATTGACTCTGACATCGGCTTCAACCCTGACGACGTCATCACTCTACTCGCGCTTCAGTCGAATGAATCCGAGTACGACATCATCGGCGGACCTTACCCGAAGAAGTGCATCAGCTGGGAGAAGATTGCTCTCGCGGTCAACAAGGGTGCAGCGGACGAAGATCCGAACAACCTTGAGAACTTCGTGGGCGACTATGTGTTCAACCCGGTCATGGAAGAAGGCGTTTCTTCGAAGGAGATCCGTCTCGACGAACCGGCTGAGGTTCTGGAACTCGGTACTGGGTTCATGATGATCCGCCGCGACACCTTCGAGAAGTGGCAGGCAGCCTATCCGGAAAAGATGTACAAGCCGGACCACGCTCGCACCGAACACTTCAACGGTACACGCGAGATCTGCATGTTCTTCGACTGCGTCATCGATCCCGAATCGAAGCGTTATCTCTCTGAGGACTACTATTTCTGTCAGCAAGCACGCAAGGCTGGCATGAAGGTTTGGCTGTGTCCTTGGATGAAGTTGACCCACACCGGGTCGTATGTTTTCGGTGGTTCCCTTGCTGCTCTGGCGTCTGTTCAGGCGCATCCGACAGCTGACATCAAACCCAAAAAAAAGTGAGGAAGTATCAACATGATCGAAAGTGACAAGAACAAGGTTCGCGGCGTTCTGCAGGAGATTTCCAACGCGATGACCCGCATTGAGGGCGAGCGTGGCTTCATCAACGAAGCCATCAAGGAAGCTGCTGAGAAGTATGAGCTGGACAAGAAGCAGCTGCGCAAGCTGGCTCGCGTCTATCACAAGCAGAACTTCACCGCAGAGGTTCAGGCTCATGAAGAGTTCGAGAACCTCTACGAAACCATTGTGAAGTGATCGGACTACAATAATGGCTCGGTTCCGGCAGACTACTGTGGATAGGTGGCTGAACGACTACACATGGTTGTTCGAGAAGCCAAACAAGGCTACAGACAACATCTCCCACATTACGATGCCGGGACGCTTCACAGACAACAAACCCAAGCCCGTAACCAAAAAGACGGCGACCAAAAAGAAGGCTGCGAAGAAAGTTGTCAAGAAGAAGCCCGTGAAGAAAACTGTTTCTAAACCTACTGTAAGGAAGTGATTATGAAGATTTCTAGCAAGACCCTCGCACTGATCAAAAACTTCGCGAGTATCAATGCCTCCATCGCTGTCAAGGCTGGATCGGTCCTGAAGACCCTCAGCCCGCAGAACAACATCATGGCGAACGCTAACGTTGATGAGGAGTTCCCGCGCAACTTTGCCATCTACGATCTGGGTCAGTTCCTGGGCGCAGTAAGCCTGTTCAACGATCCTGATTTCGAGTTCGAGGATCAGTTCGTCACCATCCGTTCGGGCAAGAACAGCGTTCGCTACTTCTATGCCGATGAATCGATGATCAAGACCGCTGGCGACAAGAAGATCGCTCTGCCTTCGGTTGACGTTGCGACCACCGTTACCGGTGCGCAGCTGCAAGAGATCATGAAGGCTGCTTCAGTGCTGCAGGTGCCGGAAGTTGCGATCGAAGGTGACGGCGAAGGCAACCTGCGTCTGGTCGCGGTTGACACCAAGAACAACACCTCGAACAAGTTCGCGGTTGATCTGGAGTCCGACGGGACCACTGACCGCCCGTTCCGCGTCATCTTCAAGGCGGAGAACATCAAGGTCATCAACGGCGACTATCTGGTCGAAGTCTGCGCCAAGGGTATCAGCCGCTTCTACTCCGAGAAGCTGGGCGTTGAATACTTCATCGCCATCGAGTCGTCTTCGACCTTCAAGTAATTGAGGTCGGCTCTGCGCGTCGAGATGGGGCACGCGCTGACAGCAGGGATATAGTTCTCTGCCACCGTCGGTATCCACCTAAACCGAAGCGGGACGAGGCGTAACCCGCACCAATTTATGATGGAGATGAGAAATGATTCGTGAAGAAGCTCTGTGGGTTGAGAAGTACCGTCCGAAGACCATCCAAGAGTGCATCCTGCCTGAGGAAATCAAGGCAACGTTTCAGGAGTACGTCAACAAGGGCGTGATCCCGAACCTGTTGCTGGCGGGTGGCGCCGGTACTGGCAAGACCACTGTAGCCAAGGCGCTGTGCAACGAGCTGGACGTTGACTACATCGTGATCAACGCATCCATGAACGGTGGCATTGATACCCTGCGCAATGAGATCAAGAACTTCGCTTCGACGATCTCGTTCATGGGTGGTCGCAAGTGCGTCATCCTTGACGAGTCTGACTACCTGACCGCGCAGACGCAGGCGGCTATGCGCAACTTCATGGAAGAGTTCTCGAAGAACTGCGCGTTCATCCTGACCTGCAACTTCAAGAACAAGATCATCGATCCTCTCCACAGCCGTTGTTCGGTTGTTGACTTCAAGATCCCGAACGCCAGCAAGCCCAAGGTTGCTGCTCAGTTCCTGAAGCGCACTGAAGAGATCCTGACGGCGGAAGCAGTCGAGTTCGACAAGGCGGCGGTTGCTGGCGTCATCATGAAGTTCTTCCCCGACTGGCGCCGCGTGCTCAACGAGCTGCAGCGATACAGTGTCAGTGGCAAGATCGACAGCGGTATCCTTGCCAACTTCAACGACGACAGCTTCAAGAGCCTCGTGACGTTGATCAAGGAGCGCAAGTGGAAGGAGATGCGCAAGTGGGTTGGTGAGAACATCGACACCGAACCGACTGCTGTGATGCGCCGTTTCTACGATCAGGCATTCGACCTGATGACGCCCACTTCGGTGCCTACGCTGGTGCTGCTGATTGCTGAGTACCAGTACAAGGATGCATTCGTTGCCGATGGCGAGATCAATCTGGTTGCGTTCCTGACGCAATGCATGACTGAGCTCGAGTTCCAGTGAGTGCCGAGCCGGAGGTATTCGCCGAGCTACCTCCGTGGTTGGTGGAGCAAATGAAGACAATGGAACCTGTTCTGTTGTTGGAAGAATTTGCTCGTATTCAACCTATGTCGCAAGAAGCGTTTGATGCATACAAGCAGCTTGCTGCAGATAAGACATGGTCGCTCGGCAGGTGCAAATTCATTATGAGGAACAGTGATGGCAGCCAAGAAGAAAACAACCAAGAAGGCGGCAGTACAGAAGCCTGAAGCTGCCCCGAAGGAAAAGAAGCTAGGTCTCTTCGACATCATCGGAGAGCTGAGTTACGGAAAGAACGACTTGATCCGTTCTAGTGAAGACCCTGAAGTAGCCATCAAGAGCTACACGCCCTTCATGGTGAACAAGTCGTTTTCTTTCCACCTTTCTTCCATCTTCGACGCCAACTTCATGAACGAGATGTCCCACGTTGATCCGCTGCTTCAGCACGATTACTACATGGGATCTCTCCGTCCAGAGAAGCGGTTCTCGAAGTGGTTCAAGCAAGAGGATAACGACACCCTAAATATTCTTGCGCGGCACTATGAGTGCAACTTGAAACGCGCGCAAGAGATCATGAGTGTCCTGACTGATGACCAGATCAGAGACATCGTGGTAATTTATGAAAACACGGGTGGAGTATCTAAGAGATGAACGATGATCTGTTCCAGGGGTTGGGTGTTGAGATCACCCTTCGTGACCCTGATGACTTCCTGAAGGTCCGCGAGACGTTGACGCGCATTGGCGTTGCTTCTGAACGCACCAAGACGCTGTACCAGTCCTGCCACATCCTTCACAAGCGAGGGCGCTATGCCATCTGCCACTTCAAGGAAATGTTCACGTTCGATGGCAAGCCTTCGACGTTTGATCAAGAGGACTTTGATCGCCGCAACACTGTTGCTAACCTACTGGCTAGCTGGGGTCTTGTTGTACTGGTGGAGCCTACCACTAGCAACTATCCTTTCACAGACTTGAAGCTGGTGAAGATCATCCCATACAAGGATCGAGAGAACTGGAACTTGGTCCGCAAGTACAACCTCGGCAAGAAGGATTGACATGAACGGTTTTGACAAACTTGTACACGCAGCGATCACGTTCAACCAACTGGAACGACCCGGCAAAGCGCGGGTGTATATGTCCGATGCTGTCTATGCATACGAATTCTGTACGGTGCGCATGAGCCTCGGTAGGCAGACAGGTAAGACGACATTCATCGCGAACAATGCGGTCGAGAGTGACTTGGTCATTGTTCGAAACGACATGAACCGGGATCACCTTGAGTCACTTGGTTGTAAGGCGAAGCTGATCTTGACCATTGACGAAGTGAAGTATGGTCACTCGGTTCACGGGAAGATGTTCAAGAACATCTGGGTCGACGAACCAATAAGTGACTTCGACTGGATGTCTCTCTACAAACTCACGGCAAACAGCCGTATCTTTCAAACTTACGTTGTGTTGGGTGGGGGCGCGCTATGAGCAATTTTGATGATGTAAGCAAGTTCATGACCACTTTCGGTCAGGAAGTCCGTGTGTTCCCGCAGATGGATGCCGTGGAAGACGCAGCCCTGAAAGAACTCCGATACGAGCTGATCCGTGAAGAGGTAGAGGAACTGCGCCAAGCCCTGCACGCCAACGATATCGTTGAGGTGGCTGATGCGTTGACTGACATCCTGTATGTCGTGTATGGCGCGGGTCACGCTTTCGGCATTGACTTGGATGAGTGCTTCGCAGAGGTTCAGCGTAGCAACATGTCCAAGCTGGGCGAGGACGGTAAGCCGATCTTCCGCGAGGACGGCAAGGTTCTGAAGGGTCCGGGCTACACTCCGCCGGATCTGCGCAAGGTTCTGGTGCTTGACTTCGAAGAGCCTGAGCCTCGGGCGGTTTCGCCCGGTCCTACCGGCAAAGAGATCGTCTATGACAACGGTGTACACGAACCCTTGCAAAATCAATGACTTAGCAACTCTGTAAAATCAATGACTTAGGCAAGTCGAGCAACCCCTGATGGCCACAGGCTGTCAGGGGTTTTCTTCTTTGAGAGTTCTGGGTACAATAGCTCTAACGAAACGAACTGGGACCTCTGAAATGCGCTTCGATATCTACGCCATCGGTCAGTACTCTGAGAACTACGGTGCCCATGACTGGAACGGTGAAGGTGCGTGCCCGCAGTACTGGAAGGCTAAAGGTTCCGCCACCACGTTGGTCACGGCTAACGTTGGTCTGGAAGAACTCGGCGAAGCGCGAGACGCCGCCGAGAAGATGATTGGTTCCGGCTCGCTCAATGAGAGCAACGACTACTCTTCTTCGCAGTACTATGACATGATCCTGGTCCCGGCTGGTTGCAATCACCAAGTCCGGTTCGCCGTCGAGCGTAAGATGACTGTCAGTGATCTCTTGATGTTTTCGCACAACCTCTCTGAAGAGGACGCCGAACTGTACCGCGAATGGTGCCGTTACTTCGGCGATGACCACCTGATCGACGCCTAATTCACTAGCAACCAAGGAGTTCTGAAATGAGCAAGCCTGTTACCAAAGCCGCCACTGAAGTGATGATTGACCTGATCCTGAAGGGTGATTCGTTTGAGTGGAGCGAGGTGATGGAAGCGGTTAAGGCTTCCGGCGTCAAGGTCAAGAACTGGATGTTTGTCCGTTCCGTCCTGCAGGCTTACATCGACGGCGAGTTCATCACGCGTGACACCTCTGACCTGAACGTTGAGCGGTACATCGTCACCTACACCGGCAAGTAATCTCTCTACCCTTCCTTCTTCTGGAGAATGAACATGAGCAACAAGCTGAACTACGAAATCCGCGTCTCGATGATCCTGAACCTCATCGACGAAGTTGAACGCGAAGTCAAGAAGGCGCAGGAAACCATCGATCGCGGCGACCCGAGCTATGCCTTCTCGTGGTACGGTGACTCGCTGGCGATCGCCAGCACGGTCGCCGGTCTGAAGAAGTCTATCCTGAAAATGACCGAGGAAGGGAAGGATGCCGAGTTCATCGTTGCCGCCGTTGTGACCGAAGCCCTGTCTGGCGTCCTCAGCCGCTCCACCATGAATTCCACCAGCATGTGCAGCAACACTGCTGGGATCGCCGAGATCCAGTTCTGGCAGAAGCTCCTGAGCCGTACCGGCTACTCTGCCAATGCGTTCAGTCGGGCGATGTTCCCGGGCGTCTTGGAGGGGAGCGCTGAGTAATCAGCGCTTTCTTTCTGGTCAGAAGTGTGGTATAATTGAGGCATAGTCCGGTTAAGCTTGAAGGTGATGAAAAATGGCTCGCAAGACTCGCCCCTCCGCTGCTGAGATTGACCGCGAACTGCGCTACAAGCTTGTGCAGATCGCCAAGTCCGCTAACAAGAGCGCCTACCACCGCGAGATGGCGAGCCTCGCTGAGTCGTTCATCGACTACATTGACATGAAGAACCGCGTTCTTCCCCGTGACTACCCCATCGACATCAAGGTGAAGCTGTAGCAGATTCACCGCCAAACCTTTTGAAGAGCGAGTAAACCAATGAACGCCACTGAAATCCCGCGCATTGCCGACCTGCCGGCTTGGCTCAGCAAGTACCCCATGGCTGCTGTGGCTCTCGGGTATGCCTCCGTTGCCCACGCAAAGCAGACCCGCAAGTATACCAACGAACCGTACATCCACCACTGCTTCGACGTCATGGTGCGGCTGCGCAGCCTGTTCCACTCGTGCGGTGTCGAGGTCCCAGACGCCATGATGGCAGCCGCTGTGCTCCACGACACTGTCGAGGACACCGATGTGACCTTCCAGGACCTGACGGAAACCTTCGGGATTGACGTTGCTGGGTTGGTGTTCTGGCTGACTGATGTGTGTCCCCATGAATGGGGCAACCGGGCAACGCGCAAGCGCCTCGAAAGCGAGAAGCTCTTGCATGCACCCCGCGCCGCCCAGATCATCAAGTTCTGCGACATCATCTCAAACACGATCTCGATTGAGCAGTACGACCCCGGCTTCGCGAAGACCTACGTGCCGGAGAAGATGCGCATGCTCGAGATCATCGGCGACATCACGCTGGCGGATCTCTTGGAGGTGTCGGCGTATCAAGCCGTGAGATAGCCTCCCCTCCAAACTTTGGGACCCACGAACGCCACACTATACGTGTGGCGTTTTTTTTTCATTTGAACAAAGGAGTTTCATCATGTGTATCGCCGAGATCCATCAGGGAAAGATCAAGTTGTGGACGCAGCTGGAGTCAGTCGAGTCCCAGGCGCTCGATCAGCTGAAGAACATTGCGCGGCTGCCTTGGACCTTCAAGCACGTTGCGGCGATGCCGGACGTTCACTACGGCAAGGGTGCTACCGTTGGCTCGGTGATCGCCATGAAGAACGCTGTCTCGCCCGCAGCAGTCGGAGTTGACATCGGTTGCGGCATGGGCGCGATGCTGACGAACCTTCGTGCCGAGGACCTGCCGGACTCCCTCGCAGCGATTCGCGCGGACATCGAGAAGACTGTCCCGGTCGGGTTCAACCGCCATGACCACGGCAAGTCGCTGCGTAAGGACCGCTCCGGCAAGACCATCATGCACGGGTTCAAGGACCTGTACGCGCCGGTCGAGAAGCTCGAGGCGACCGCCCACCAGCAAATCGGTACACTCGGCGGCGGCAACCACTTCATCGAGCTGTGCCTCGACACTGAAGGGCGCGTGTGGCTGATGCTGCACTCGGGTTCTCGCAACATCGGCAAGACCCTCGCCGAGTACCACATGAACATCGCCAAGAGCCTGTCCCACAACGCAGACATCCCGGACAAGGACTTGTCGGTGTTCCTGGAAGGAACGCCAGAGATGAACGCATACTGGCACGATCTCGACTGGGCGCAGAAGTATGCCTTCGAGAACCGCGCGATGATGAAGGACCTGATCTTTGGTGTGCTCAAGAAGCACTTCCCGCAGGTGGTCGAGATCGACTACATCGCGTGCCACCACAACTACGTTTCTCGCGAGAACCACTTCGATGAAGACGTACTGGTGACTCGCAAGGGAGCGATCTACGCTGGGCGCGGCGCAATGGGCATCATCCCCGGTTCCATGGGGACCAAGTCCTACATCGTCGAAGGTCTGGGCAACGCCAACTCCTTCAACTCGGCATCCCACGGCGCTGGTCGCCGCATGTCGCGCGGAGCTGCTAAGCGTCACTTCACCGAAGCTGACCTGCTGGCGCAGACGGCGGGTGTCGAGTGTCGTAAGGACTTGGGAGTGCTGGACGAGATTCCGGGCGCATACAAGGACATCGACCAAGTCATGGCTAACCAGCAGGATCTGGTGCGTGTCGTCGCTCAACTGAAGCAAGTTCTCTGTGTGAAGGGGTGATGAGTATGTCCGGAAGCAAACGCAAATGGGATGTCGATTACGCGCTATTGGCGCTGCTCAACTTGGTCATAGGCATTGTCTGTAGCTTCACTATGGTCGGCAACCCGTATTGGGCGTGGTTGCTCCCGGTCAACCTGCTGTCGTATCTGGCAGCAGGGTTGTTGGCGTATCACTCAGCCACTTGGTGGAAGGAACGATGAAAGTGAGTGTTGAGTTCGACTCCATTGTACAGTTGAGTCACGAACCCTTTGACGAAGGCTTCACGCAAGATCAGGTGAAGAACGAACCCATGTTCTTCAACAGCAGCCTTGCGTATGCATACGAACAAGGCGGACCGATCACCCGCGCTTTCATCGACCAGTTCTGCAAAGAGAACAACGTGTCCGATGAAAGCTTCGGGCGAGACTTCGTCATCGACACTCGCGTGCACATGCTGATGCCGGGGTGGTATCCGTGCATCCCGGGGTTCCATCACGACGACGTTCCTCGCGGAGAAGACGGGCAACCTAACTATGTCAATCCGGAGTATCGCTCCAAGCACGTATTGGGGATGGTCAATGGGGAGATCTGCCCGACGCAGTTTGCTCTGGGTCGGGCAAACCTTACGCTGCCTGAAAGCGGGATCGTCTATAAACATTGGCACACCGAAGTAGAACAATTGCTGTCTGCTGGGGAACTCGAGCTGTTCGAAGTTCCCTCCGGCGTGTTGGTTTATTTCGACTGCGATACCCTACATCAAGGACAAGCAGCTCTACAAAATGGTTGGCGCTGGTTTGGTCGTATCTCTTGGGACACTGACCGCGTCAAGAACGTGACTAACGAGATCCGCCGACAGGTTCAGGTGTATCTCGAATTCCCAATGCAAGGGTGGTGATGAGATGATTCGTGAAATTGATGGTGTGACGTACAAGGCGAAGTTCGATAAGATCTCCGTCTACGATGTGGTACGAGTCTGGGTGAAGTACAAGGTTTTCAACGTGCTGACGGTCTGGCTCGAGCAGGATTATTACGTTACATATGATGCCGAAAACTATCCGGACCACATTCTGGAAATGTACATCAAGCGTTCGGATCGCGCTCGTCGAGAAGCAGAGGAACGCGAGCAACATAAACAACGTAACCGTGGCAAGATTTCTCGCGGTTTCTGGATCGAACTGTTCTTCCCACAGGACTAAGTCATGTCGTACATTCTCTTTCTCGACGACGTTCGTTTCCCGGAGGACGTCTACTGGGTCTGGCTTCCTTCCAACTTCCGCAATCACTGGACCATCGCCCGCAACTATGACGAGTTCGTCAAGGTGATTGAGGAGAAGGGTCTGCCGGAGTTCGTGACCTTCGACCATGATCTCGCAGATGAGCACTACCGTGAGGGCTTTGCCGGAACCGAACCCAAGTATGATGAATACAAGGAGAAGACCGGATATCATTGTGCCGAGTGGCTGGTACACTACTGTGCGTCGAAGGACTTGCCGGTTCCCGCGTTCCAAGTCCACTCGATGAGTCCAGTTGGCAAGCAGAGGATCCTTGCGGTCCTTGATGAAAACAACGTGACGCGCCTTCGTCAGATGCTGAGGAACCTCGGGTGAAGCCTCTGCTGCACGCCAACCTTTCGGTGAAGGCACACGGCGGTCACGTTGATGACTACCTCCCGATCCACAACTTCATCGACAGCAGCAAGGCTTGTATGCCCGACTTCCGTCATCGTGCAATTCTGCACTCGGCGTTCGGTTGCTACCTTGTTGAACAGGTGTTCGGGACGTACATCGTCAACTCTGACAACAAGCGAGTCTCCACTCGGGACATCGCCGAAGAACACATCATCCAAGACCTTGGCTTCATCCCAACGGTCGAGCAGTACCTAAACAACATGCAGCCTCAAGATTGGATGAGTGGGAGCCGCAAGCGCAAAGGGAAGAGGAAGCTGTATCTTCCTCTCGAAGACTAAACAACTCTACAACAAGGATTAGATGATGGACCTAGACAAGATGAACCAGATCGTTGCTGACTTCGAGAAGGAGCGTAAGGAGTTCCGCGCGCGTGCTCGGGAAGTCATGCGTTCGCTGTTCAAGGAATACTTCGACAAGTATCCAGACCTCAAGGTGCTTTGGAGCCAGTACACCCCGTCCTTCAATGACGGTGAGCCGTGTGAGTTCACCATCGGCGAAATCTACCTGACCAACGCGCCCATTGAAGATGTGCGGGAACACGGACACCACGATTACGAAGACGAGTTTGACCACGTGTATGGAATGTATGGCGACTACACCGGTCAGCCGTACTTCTGGGGTGACTCTTGGGGCAATTTGGTGGAAGAGAACACTCCGAAGGTGTTCCACAAGTATGCAGGTGCTGAGAAGATCCGAGCAGTGATCGAAAACGTTTCGCTCGAGGAAGTGTTCGAGGAGACGTTCGGGAACAACGTGTGGGTTCTGGCTTCGAAGGATGGATTCGAGGTTGACGAATACGATTGCGGATACTGATGGAAATTCTCGCACTAGAAGTACGGCATCAGCCAGCTCCGTTCTTTTCGGAGCTGGCTGAGCGGTTCCGCCGGTCCACTCACCGCATTTGGTTGGTTGGTGGCGCTGCGCGTTCGATGCATACTGGCGAACCCGTCGCCGACTATGACTTCGTGTTCGGAGACATGGACAGTGCCATCGCGTTCCGGAAGTATCTTGGTCTAGAGAACCGCATCTCCATCACCTATCCACACCAAGGTGATAAGCCCATCGGCGAAGACTACCGTTACAGTGGGAATTCGGTACAGCTGAAGTTCGGCAAGTTCTATGCAGAAGCTGCCGAGCAGCTAGACTCTGCCGACTTTACCGTGTGTCAGTTCTACTATGCGGTCGGAGCTGTCGATCCCGGCGAATCCCGCTTCGGGGCAACTCCCGCTGCCATCAACGACGCTTCTCTCAAGCGACTGCGCCTTCATAGATTGACACAACCAGCCGGTACACTAGCTCGTATTCCGAAGTTCATCGCTCGTGGTTACTTGCCGGAGAGCAACGTTTCCTTCTATCGCCCGTTGGTCGAAGAAATTCGTTTCCTTCCATATGACGCGAACGACTTCGAACCGATCCGCAAAGCCTATCCGGTGCCCTCATGATCAAACTTCTAGTCACAGGCGGGCGAACCTACTTTGACAGAGAAGTGGTTGATTCTTCTCTCGATCAAGTGCTGCTGTATTACAACAAGATCGGAGCTGTCATTCACGGTGATGCCAATGGAGTTGACGCGCTTGCCGATGACTGGGCGTGGAAGCGCGGGATTCAACAAGTGAAGTGCCCCGCCAATTGGACGTACAACGGCAAGGCAGCTGGACCTATTCGCAACAGAAGCATGCTCGTGTTGCAACCAGACTTGGTTGTTGCCTTTCCGGGCGGAACTGGAACTGCGGACATGAAGAAGGCTGCTGCTGAACGAGGGATTCGAGTGTGGGAAGCCGTCGAGTCTGGTTTGTCTTTCGAAGAGTTTATGATGAAGCAGTACGGTGTTCTCGACTTTGAACAATGAGGTGCATGATGCATACTGAGAAGGTGGTAGTTGGCGATTGGTCAGAAGATGGCCACGGACATCATAAGACATTCTACATCTCGGTTCCAGAAGATGTGGATGTACACGCGGCATTAGACGCTGGTCAGAAGAAGGTTGGGATTGAGCTCCGTCGCTATTGCAATCGTTACGAAGACAGTTCGATCCCAAACGAGATGATCTTCAAGATCATCGAGAACTTGGAACAAGTCAGGCACTGCCTTGTGTTTGCCGGGGGTCCGGACGCCTTTTCCGAGCTAGAGGAAGCAATCCTCGAAGCAGACCTCGAACCAGACGGCACGTTTATCCTGACACCAGACTGCTACTTCGCTCTCTGGCTAGGTTTAGTGAACATTGGCGTCGCGGAGTTGTACGGTGGCGGTTTCGTATATCCGAACGACATCGACTTTCGAGAAGTCCACGACATCGGTGGATATGGTTTGTTTTGATGAGGTATAGGAAATGAAGGTTCGCCTTTGGTCTGACATCCACCTAGAATTCGGTGACATGGTTTTCACTCCTCGCGATGACGACCACGAGACCGTGCTGGTTATTGCTGGTGACTTCCACGTTGGTACTCGCTCGTTCGAGTACCTTCGGAGCCTCTGCTCGTTGTTCAAGGCAGTCGTGTACGTCCCGGGCAATCATGAGTATTACGGCGAAGTCATCGATGAAGTCGACCATGCCATCCAGAAGTTGGCGGATGGGTTAGAGAACCTTCACTTCCTGAATCCCGGCACCGTCATCATCGATGGAGTGAAGTTCGTTGGTGCCACTATGTGGACGGACTTCAACAAGGCTGACCCGTATTCGATGTTCATGGCTGCTAGGAGCATGAACGACTACCGCCGGATCCGCTACATCAATTCGGAAGGCAAAGAGGAACTGCTCAACCCGGAAGTTGTGGTCGACATCAACGCGAAGCACCGGTCATTCTTCCACGAGGAACTCTCCAAGGAGTTCGACGGCAAGGTGGTTGCTGTGACTCACCACCCGCCGCTGGAAGAGTGCACCAAGACCAAGTTCTACCGCTCTGATGACCCGTTGGTGTTTGCCTATGCCAACACCGGGCTTGAGGAGATGATCGAGTGCTGTGACTTCTGGTTCCATGGACACATCCATGACTGGATGCATGTCTCTGCCCATGGCTGCGAAATCATTGCCAAGCCGCGCGGGTATATTGGGCACCAGAACTGTGCAAAATACTATGACTTGACCAGCAAGGACGCAGAGATCATCGTCGTATGAGCGAGGCAACGGAACGGTGTCCTGAGTGCAACTCTCGTGACACCGATGTAAAGGATGTGACGCTGGTTGAGTTCAAGTGCGTTTATCTGGAGTGCAAAGATTGTGGGTATCAGGTCAGTTTCTACACTGAAAGAATGGACGGGCTATAGATGCTATGTCACGTATCTCGCCCTGAAGCTACACTTCTCTTCGAAGACATACGACTTCTTCAAGTACGGTGGCAAGACAGCGGCAAGCGTTAGCTCTTTCGAGACACGCCGCGACAGATACCAGTTCGAGAAACTGGCACGCCACCCCGATCCCCTTGGTGTGATGCTTTCCCACCTGTGCAAAGACCCCAAGGCTTGGATCGGTTCTATCTCTCCGAACTCTGATACATACACAGAGTTTGTCAAGCGACACGATGCGTTCGCTTACCATGTCGGTTCTGACTTGAGCAAGCTCAAGGAAACGCTCGACGAAAACCTTTTCGTTCCAGAAGGTTCACACCCATACTTGTTGAGTGCTTTGCTTGCGGGCGAAGTCAGCTTGGAAACGGTGTGTGTTCTTCAGCGAACGTTCAACTTCATCCCTTACTGGGACGAAGCTATTCTCGACCCGGTTGTCTGGCCAGAGAATAGAATGAAGATTGTCAAGATGCTCCCGTTTCTTGACTATGATGATGCAAAGGTGAAGAAGGTGATCGATGATAAGATTGAGGTTTGAAAGTGGTATAAATAGAGTTCTGCATTATGTTGCTTCACTTTGAATCGCTGATCCATGTAACACAAGTAATCCAACTATAACTAGAAAGGAAACAACCATGGCACTTAATTTCGCTGACCTCAAGAAGAACCGCAAGTCCGCATTCAGCAAGATCCAGAAAGAGATCGAGAAGTCCAACACCAACAGCTACGCTGACCGCGATAAGAACTACTGGACCCCAACTGTCGACAAGGCAGGTAACGGTTACGCAGTGATTCGATTCCTGCCTGCGCCGCCGAACGAAGACATCTCGTTCACCAAGATTTACACCCACGGATTCAAGGGTCCGACCGGCAAGTGGTACATCGAGAACTCTCTCACCACTCTGGGTCAGAAGGATCCCGTGGGCGAGTTGAACTCCCAGCTGTTCAACTCCACCGAGGATGACAACCATCCGAACCGCAAGCAGGCTCGCGCACAGAAGCGCCGCCTGAGCTACATCGCGAACGTGCTGATTGTGAAGGACCCGGCGAACCCCGCCAACGAAGGTCAGGTCAAGCTGTACAAGTTCGGTAAGAAGATTTGGGACAAGGTTCAGGGAGCGATGTACCCAGAGTTTGAGGACGAGGAAGGTTTCAACCCGTTCGACTTCTGGGAAGGCGCTGACTTCAAGATCAAGATTCGTCAGGTCGAAGGTTATCGCAACTATGACAAGTCCGAGTTCGATCGCCCGGCTCCGCTTTCGGATGACGAGGAGTACCTCGAGAAGATCTGGAAGTCGTGCCACTCGCTTGAAGCAATTACTGCTCCTTCCGAGTTCAAGAGCTACGAAGAGCTCGAGAAGAAGCTCAATGAAGTTCTGGGTAGGGACGCTCGCGCTGCGGCACCAGCTGCAACGCAACGTGCTGAGGAGATGGACACTGCTCCGGCATACCGTCCTCGCCAGGAAAGGGTTGCTGACGCGCCAACGCCAGCAACAGCGGCAAGTGAGTATGAATCAGGTGGTCAATCTTCTGATGATGGTGACTCTGAACTGGACTACTTCACGCGTCTTGCTCAAGGTGAATGATTACAGAGACGCAGCTGTAGTTTGATGTAACAATGCCCCGGTCTGCAAAGACCGGGGCATTTCAGTTATAGAACATGTGGTGCAAATTCAACAGGGGTGGAAGCAGACAGGTTCGGCAGATGGTTCTGGACTTGTGTGCTCACGTTAGTGCGCGAAGCATTGACCGGCGAAACATTCACACTACCTGTACCGCGCGTCGACGCAATGCGAGCGTCGTTGACTTCTTCTGTTGCCTGAACCAGTGCTGTAGCCGAGGTTCGTTTTGGCACGCTAATATCGTCAACGCCAAGGTGACCCGCAATCCTGTCGATGTAGTTGTCGCGAGCCTGACGACCGTTCTTCTCAATCTTGACGTCACCATTGTACGAACGCATCGTGCTCAGCCAGTCACTGCCTCGACGCTTCTGAATAATCATCATCAGTTCGCGGTGGTACTCAAGCGCCTTGTCCGAGTTACCCATCAACGAGGCTTTCTCACGCTGGACTTCTTCGTCGCTGATCTTACTTGGATCGACGCCGCGTCTCTGTGCCATGACATCCTTGACAGCGATGCTAGTGAACTGGGTCAACCCGACTGCGCCTGTCTGGGAACGCGCCTTGGAGTTGAAGCCGGACTCCTGCTTGATCTGGGCAAGGCTTGCTCCCTTCGGAGCACCGATCATGCGGTCGGTTTCGTATGCGTAGGCGATCTGCTCATCCGTCATACCAGCCGCTCTCGCCTCTGCCTCGAGCTTCTGCACGTTGCCCGCCGACACCCGCGAGCTAATGCTGGCTTGAGGCAAGGAGCGTGATGGAGGGCGTCTGTTGGAGTCGATAGTGTCGGGCGTGATCAGGATGATCTCGGGCTTGCCGCCTTGTGCGTCAGTGGGACCCGGCTTGGAAGCAGCCTCAGCCGCGCGCCCGATGGCGTTGTTAGCCGTGACGAACGACATCATGTCCGTGATGATCTCGCGCAGAGACTTCCCGGCGAATGCTTCCCTGAACTTGTCGACGATGAACGTCAATGGGAAGGTGACCAGTTCCTTCATCTTGTCAACGAAGGAACTCTCGGAAGCGAAGATGCTGGCAATTCCAGCCACTGCTTCAGAGAAGTTACGCTTGACGCTGTCCACCAAGTCAAACACAAACACGCCAAGGTTCGAGCCTAGCTCTTCCAAGAACATGCCGAACTTGAAGTTCTTGAAGCCTTCCGCTTCAACTCCGAACTGCTCAAGCACCCAACCGATGCCTTGAGAAAGAGTTTCTACCAGCCCGCCGATCAGCCCGTGCACCAACCCATCGAGTGCTCCCTTTAGCATGCCGCCGAAACCGCCAGTCTCCCATCCATCGATAGCACCCTTGACGGTTTCCCACAGGGAAGTGATCACGGTGATTGGTAGGAAGATCTTGCCGCCGATGCTTGCAAACTTCTGAAGGACTGGTCCGAACTTGCCGAACTTCTCCAGAGCAGGCAACGCGCTACCCAGTTTCTCGAGACCCTTGATGGAAGGATTCTTGCCGAAGAAGTCGATGAACTTCTTCGCGCCGGTCAACACCTTCACTGCGAGAGCTGGCTTCCACAATGCGAACGCAGCAAATGCACCGGCAATCGGCAGAAGGTTCTTGATGCCAGTCCCGAGGATGTTGTCTTTGAACAGTGGCAGTTCAGAGATTGCGGTCAGATCATTCTGTAGCTTCCCCGCCCAACGTTCAATCTTCTCTCGTGCTTTGGAAAGGAAGTCAAACTTCTTGTCGAGAGCTGCAATCGCACCGATGACTGCTGGTAGGGAAAGCGCCTTCAGCAATCCCAACAGACCACCTGCCTTATCGCGCAGGTTCTCCATGAAGGAAGCGCCAGCGTTCTTGGTTTCTGGGTCAGCTCGTTCGCGATCCTCTTCCAGCTGCCTCAACTTCTCTTGAGCGTGACGCTCCTCCTCTCTGTTCAAGTCCTTGAACAGGATCTCTTTGATGTCGCCCAAGGTGTCGTTTACCTTGTCCATCATGCTGATGGTTGTGGAAGAGATCGTCTCCGCAACAGTGGCGGCTGCCTTGATGGTGATCTCTGGGTCTACAGCTCTGGTACCTGCGCCGCCGCCGAGCTTAGGCAGTCGAGAGCCGCCTGCAGGAGCGTCCGGTAGGAAGAACCCCCACTTACCTTCGTGCTGGGTGACGGCTGCCTCGTCAATGCCAGCGCGCTTAGCTCCGACAATGGCAGAGGATCTACGAGTGTATGACTTGAACATTACAGGCGTCCGTCCTTGTATTCTTCTGGTGCTCCGATAGCTCCAGCCGCGTCATAGATGTCGTATGGGGTGGATGTGTTCGGTGCCGCTGGCGAAGCAGCCCCGCGCAGGGAAGCAATCGACTTGATGTCCGAGAAAGTAGCAGAACCGATGTACACGCCGATGATGGAAGCCATCGAAACATAGAACCAAACAACCACTTCGTCTAGGGAAGTGATTCGTGTCTCAGGCACCAAGAACATCATCGCACCAGTGACAATCATCGTTGCCCAGAGACAGATCCAAGCCATTCGACGGCGGTTCTTCCAACGCTCTTTCTCGAGACGCATGGCTGTCTGTTCTTTCGTGTACTCGAACTTTGCCCTAGCGATGTCTCTAGGGCAAAGTGGTTCACCTTCGGTGTACTGACTCTTGGGCATATCTGTCCTTGTGTTACTGTTTGTTCTTGAGCTTTTCTTTCTCGAGATACGCCAGAAGTTTGTCGACGTAGATGTCACGTTCAAACGGGATCCAATCCATGATGTCTGCATCAGAGTATTTATGAAATTGGCGAAGTGCAAACACCAGATCGTAGTAGTTAGCGAGGTTATTGTATCCCGTTGTCAGACGAAAAAACTTTCGATCCCCGTGACTCGGCGCGTCTTCTGCTCGCCCTTGGAATCGACGTAGTTGATGTCAAGGTAGACAAACGGCAAGTCCTCGAGGAATGCTTCGACCTTCTTGACCTGCTCTGCGTTGAAGTCGTCAACGAACGACACCAACTCTTCACGGGTTGCTTCCTTGGCTGGATAGACGGCTTCGCCTTCCCAGATCAAGTCGATCAGGGAGATGAACAAGTCCAGACCATCCTCAAGCGTGACGGCGCCATCTTCCCTACGGGCAAGGCGAGCGATCTCGTTGAATGTTGGATACTTCATCTTGATTCCGATTTCCTTCACCGGATCAAGCAGAATCTTGTTGGAGACAGTAGGTTCGTGAACCTTCACATCATCAAGATTCACTTCCACATCCACCTCAACACCGTGATCGTCCTTGACCTTCATCTTGATGACGTTGGAGACAGACTTCGCGCGCAGATTCAGGAAGAAGTATTCGATGTCGTACGAAGCCAACGCGTCAACATCAATCGGATCAACACAGCAGTTGTTGATGAGCTGCTTGAAGGTGTTGATGTAGTCATCCTTCTCACCAGAAGCTTGAGCAATCAGCAACAGCTTCTCTTCGCGGACGGTAAATGGACGATAGCGAACCTTCTTCTTGGACGAAGGAATGGTCAGAGTGAACGTGGGGTGGTCGAGCTTAGGAAGCATTATGTGGGTTCTCCAAATGCATGATTAACGTGGGAAACGGATCGTTGGAACTTGAGGTACAGAGACTGGGTTCTTGCGACCCAGAGAAGCCAGTGCACCGATCGAGTTGATCTGGGAGTTGATCTTGGAAGCATATCCATTGACCAACGTGACCTTGTCACTGATACTGCTGTAGACGTTGGAAACCATAGCAACCATCTGGTCAACAAACGGGATGCCGATGAATCCTGGAGTGGTGGACTGCGCATAGTCAGCCGCATAGCGCGCGAACTCATTCTCTCTATCGAACAAACCACCGCCGCGAGCACGAGCAAGATATCCGGGATCACGCACCACAGCAGGACCAACGTTGCCATACTTGAGCGCCATGTTCTTCTCAATCCAGAACGTCTTGTATGCGAACGTCACCTGCACCATTTGGATTGTGTCGCCATTGGACCAGTCCAACTGAACGTCAGAAATACTCACCGGGTAGGCACAGTCGATGCTGTACTTGATGATCTCGATTGCTTCGTTGCTGCCTTGACCGGGATTCTCGTTGTACAGATAGATCTGCATCGGAGTCTCATAGTTGGCTGGGTATTGAACCTCGCCCCACTGTGCTCCAGAGATAGGATCAGCAACGCTCGGGTTACCAAATGCGATCGTGTTGCGCAACCACTCATCGAAGAACGCCAGCGCCTGTCCGTCACCGTCCGCATAGAACGTCAGAGTGATGTCGCCATGTGCTACGTCGTACGGAACCTTCCTCGACGGACCATACCCCATCTGGCGTTCTTCCGAAGTCAACACCTGTGTACCGGGCAAGTTAGCCGAAGAACACAAGTAGGAAAGGAAGCGAGTGTTGCCGCGATACCACGGCGGAGCAGAAGGAATAGCAACGAGGAAGTGTGCCGGGCGCATGAACCCATAGCCTGCTGCTTCAGATTGAAACTGCTGGATGTTAAACGCCATGGTCGGTGGTTCCTGAATAGAAGAGGTCGTTGGTGGGATGCGCTGCGATCAACGCATCCACCTGTTGCCCCAATAGCTGCGCTTGGAGTCGTTCCACACTTCTTCCTTGCTCTTCTTCTTGAAGCGTTCGGTTGGAAGAAACAGCGCGAAGTCCCACTCGTTCGGTGGGATCCAGATGAAGCGCGACTGGACATGCTTGTCGAGATAGTGCTTGTAACATGGGCGGAAATACTTGTACTTCGCCGCCGACTTCAGCACATCGTACGACAGTTTCATGCGGGTGGTTTCGTCGAACTTGGTATTATTTAGCTGCGTGGACAACAACGCATCGAACAGCAATGCGCGGTGTCGATAGGGCAGATAGTGCATGTTGATGCCGTGGAAGCCACCCTTGACTTTCTTGATTGGGAAGATCAGAGGGAAGGTGTCATAGTAGGGCAGCTCTTTCTTGAGCTTGGGATCGTAGACGAACATCATCATGTCGCCGATGCGTGGTGCAAAGTGCAAGTCTTCCTTCGGGCGACCAGTCAACATTCTCGAAGGCGCCACTCGCTGTGGCGTCATCTGCTGGGCACGTTCGCGCATCCAGTTGATGGACTTGCGCTGGCGATTGATGACGATGCCTTTCTTCTCGGCTTCGGCAACGATCTTGGTGTAGAGAACGGATGCCATATCAGTTATCCAACCCGCTGATTTCTTTCTCTGTCATGATGGTGAACTTCCAACCTCGCTTCTGTACATATTCTTGTGTGGCTTTCCACTTCGCTTCGTTCACACCCCATGTCCTGACTTCATTCAAGAACCGGCGCGTCACGCGTGAAGGCTTCTTGGGCGGTGCGGTTTGTTTCTTGGGTTTGACTTCGATCAACATCGTCTCAATCTCGCCATCTGCCTTGCGGAACTGCACGATGAAGTCCATGAAGTAGCGGTGAAACTTGTTGTCGATGGGAGAGCGATAGGGAATGACAACAGTCTCAGAACCCCACGAAACCACATCCGGGTGCTTGTCCAGATAGGACATGACTTTGAGCTCGAGACCGGATCGATAGGTGATCTTGGTTGGATCACCGACATACTTCTTGGGATTGCGCGGTTTGTACTTTCCTCTGTACGCCATATCAATTCTCTTCCTAAATATCAAACGATGTGCGTTTCTGCCATCTGCCTCAACATCTATTTAGTCGCCGAAGTGGTCGTCGTCGTCATCACAACAGGGAACAGAGAAGAAAACAATGGCTGACAACAACAGCAAACCATCGCCAGACACATGGACCCCAAACGCACCCGGCGAGGTTCCGAACCTTGTCTATTCAGACGGCACCACCAAGTGGCAGCGCGACATGTGGCACGAGGAGAAACTGGCGGCGGCTGCTCGCGGTCCTGTCCCGCGCCGTGATCCAGTTGTTGCGGGCAAGCCAAAGCCGGGCAATGGCGTTCCGGAAGGCAAGGCAGGTGCGTCGCCAGCGACTGTGATCTCGCGCAAGAAAGAGGAAACCGTTTCTGTCAAGAAGCTTCAGTTCCCTCCATCCGATTCTGCGAACATGAAGTATGGGATGCAGTTCAAGTTCGTTCGTCAGTCTTATGACAAGTATGGCGACAAGGCGAAGTTCACTCGCTACAACAACGGCGGACACATCTACCTGCCGTTGCCGACCAACATCCTCGAGACCCTCAACACCAACTACAACATCTCTCAACTGGGTGCAGCCGGAACGTTGTTCGAAGCCGGTGGTCAAGCCATGAACGCACTCGGACAGATGGCAACGGGAGAAAAGCAGCTCGACTCTGCCGCAGTGGAATCCGCAATCTCGAACGCAATGAACGTGTCGGGCTATGTGGTGCGCCGAACAATCTCTGCACTCTCGCAGGAAACCGCACAAGCCATTGACCTCAAGTATGGTCAGGTGGTCAACCCATACACCGTTGCCGTGTTCGAAAGCACCACCCCGCGCCACCACTCGTTGACGTTCCGACTGATCCCACGCACCCCAGCAGATTCAGAAGCGATTCGTGCCATCGTGGACGCCTTCAAGTATCACTCCATGCCGTCGCGCTCTGGTGGAGCAGAGGCAACCGGCGGAATCTTCCTGAAGATGCCAGAGGAAGTGGAAGTGAGCTTCTTCGGGTCGCAATTTCTTTACAAGTTCGCCCGCTGCGTCATCCAATCCGTCCAAGTCAACTACACTCCCTATGGACCGCCGAGCTTCTTCGCGGGAACATCCGCTCCCACCGCAGTAGAACTCACACTCGGCTTGCAGGAGATCGAACAGTTGACCAAGGAAAGCTATGGCGACGACCACATCCAGAACTCAGTATTGTAAATCACATCAGGAGCCGCTAACATGACCACCACCACCAAGTACAGTAACCACCACCTTGCTTACGAGAAGCACAAGCCCGGCACCACCGAATATCATCTCAAGAAGATGAACCATCACCACAACGAATACAACAAGGCACTGCGCACTGGTTCCAAGTTCCTGGCACAAGATCACGCCAAGGCATACCACGCAGAGAAGGACGCTCTAGAAAGACTATCACGTAAGGGCGAAGTCAACAAGGATTGAGTGATCTAAGACATGAGACAGTTCTTCAAAAACCATCCCATCATCACCTACAACGGACAACAAGTCCGCAACATCTTCCTCACCGCCAAGCTGACCAAACAAGCCCTCGGCGACACCCTCTCCCTTCTCCCCTACACCGTACAAGAAGGCGAAACCCCAACCACCGTCGCCTATGACTACTATGGCTCGGTGGACTATGCATGGCTGGTGCTGTTCAGCAATAACATCCTCGACCCCTACACTCAATGGGTCAAGACAGAAGAACAGTTCCACGAACACCTGATCAAAGTCTATGGTTCAGTAGAATCAACCTACAAGCGCATCCATGCCTATAGGAACATCTCCGAACCAGAAATCTATGATCTGGACAATCCCCTGCCCCTAGTAACACCCACCACATACGAACACATGTCTCCAGTAGAACAGGGCAAGTATCAGCCGGTGTATCTGTATGACTTCTTGTATGAACAAAACGAAGCCAAAAGGAATATCCGCCTAGTCGATAAGGTGTATGCCCCACGTGTATCTCTTGAACTAGAAAAGAAATTAAGGCAATGAATTATCCACGGATTTATGAGCTAATTTGCGAGTCTGGCAAAAAGGTCAAAAATCATGAGGTGTCTCTTGTACAGTCTTTCGATCCCTGTCTGTACAGGGATAACGGCTCTGATGCTGTTCTCGTGAAACATCTAATCATTCCTGCAGGGATCTGGGGCAGCACAGACACACCAGAGAACACGACGTATCTCACACCACACCAACAGATCGTCGCATACAAGCTGCTCTGCAAGATCTATCCATACAGCAAGCACATTCTCGAGACAACCAAGGCTCTGGTCAAGGCACGCGGCAAGAAGAAGCGAAAGATTCCATGGACACGCAGAGGTCATTCGCCAGAGACAAGGGCAAAGATGTCTCGATCACATACAGGGAAGAAGTTCTCTGCCGAGTCTAGACAGAAGATGAGTGCAGCGAAGAAGGGCAAGCCGTTGTCTGAAGAGCATGTGAGGAACAGGAGTGCTAGCCGCATCAGGAACGGGAAAGGGTTCAGTGAGGAAGCAAGGAAGAACATGAGCAAGGCAGCGAAGAACAGAAAGAAGATCAACAAGTGGAGTGTTGGTTGAAACGGAGTGTCTCTAACTCAGAGACACAATACACTAGAGGAGAAAAGCAATGAACGCAGTTGTTGTAAAGAAGCCTAGCAAGAGGCGCGTGTGGTTGACCGGGGGAGCTATTGCGGTTGGGATGGCAGCGGTCTACGGTGGCTATGCAACGTTTGAGCAGTGGTCGCAGTTCGCTCTGACGTTGATCGGTGCACTGTTCGGGGCAGGCGCGATGTAAGTGTTGCTGCTACAGGGTCTTGGCAGAAAACTCGATTTAATCGCACAGTTAGTGTTGTGCGAACGGGGAAACGGGTGTTGATGTGAAAACGCTGTTTTGAAACCCTGTAGTGGCAAGGCTTTGCGGAGGTCAAACTCGATTTAATCGCACGTTGGTAGAGGATGTGAAGAAGCCCCGGTGTTGAGCCGGGGCTTCTGTGCGTTTGGGAGTTGGATGGGGTCAGTTGTCTTCGTCGTTGTGTTCTTCCTCTAAGTGGTGACCGCATTCGGGGCAGGACTCATAGCCACCAGAGAAGTCCTCGAACCCACACGCGGGGCAGTACTGGTAGGCGCTCATGGGTCAGAGGATCTTGGTGAACCCGAGCTTCGGCAGGTTCTCTGGGGTCAGGTCATCTTCCGTCAGTCCTTTCGCGAGGACACCAGCGGCGAGGAAGTTGTTCATCTCCAAGTCCCAGACGTCCGGGTCATGGAAGGTGAAGGTGTCGTAGATGTGGACTTGGAGACCGTTCGCGTCTTGGATCAGCACGGTCATGGTCTCCTTCTTCTCGTTTTCGAAGGAGGCGATCTTGGGTTCCTGACCATCAGCGGTTCGCTCAGCTCCAGCGAACTGCATCCAGTCGTGTCGGTTGAAGTCGCGCATTTCCATCTTGTGGTTTCCTGTGTGGTCAGTGAAGATCGATGCCGGTGGCTTCCTTGTAGCCAACCTTGTAGCCGCTGAGGTACGGCTTGTTGAAGTGGGTCAGGCGACCGTGGCGGTCACGCTCCCACTCACGGTGAGGCGGGTTCTTCAGGAACGCAGCGTGGTGCCCGTCTGCCTTGCCGTAGCCGTAAGAAGCGTTCTCCTTGGCAATCTTGGCATCATAGTCGCTCATATCCGGTTCCTCATTCATCGGGGTTGGGACAATTGTACTAGCTTCTGACCAGAAAGGAAAGGGGAGCTCTGGTAGGAGAGCTCCCCGGGAGAAGGTTAGGAGACCCGGCGCAGTGCCCGGTGGTCGTCCGTGCGGGAATCGAGGGTTTCGCCCACCTTCAGCTTCTCAACCTTGTCCATCGGATAGGCGATGAACCGCTCGTTGGTGGGACCAACCACCAAGCACTTCTGGAGTTCCGAGAGCTTGGTTGCGCCCAGCAGTGGCCAGCCCGAGCTTTCCGGATGGGTGTCGATGATCTCGAAGGTCTTCTCCTTCAGCGACTTCACCTCCACCAGCGCGCCGGGATTGTTCTGTTGGGTTTCGAGGGCGAGTTCCCGGTCAGTGGTGACCATGAGGATTTCGTGGCTGACCTCGCGCGCCATCTTGCACTTGGCCATCCGCTCTTCGCGGGAGTTGTGCTTGACAACGATGCCGGTGACGATGTAGACGTTGCTGTACATGGTTGTGGTTCCTTTGTGGTGGTTGTGGATCAGAGGAAAACAACTTCGGAGAAGCGGAAGCCGCCGATGGTTTCGTCGAAGCGCATCACCCAGACGGTGTCGCCTTCGAACACACCCCATCCGAACACGGGGTGACCAACGAACGTCTTCTTCACGTTGGAGATGGTCTCAGCGGTCAGAGGCTTGTTCAGCAGGTCAAGCAGCTTGACCGAACCCGGAACGACACAGAACACTTCGCTGTCCTGCTTGGAACCGAGGTATGCCCGGTCCATGCCGAACACCTCGAACAAGAAGTCGTCGATGGTGTCGCTCATGTCCAGAACTTCTTCCCACAGAGCGCGGACTTCTGCGATGTCGCCGTTGTAGTAGTGCTTGAGCTTCATTGGAACCTCTTCTGGGTTGGTAACGGGTGATGCCCTATTGTACCGCGATTCTTTCCTGAATAGTGAGATTTCTTGCCTTCAGCCGAACAGTTCGTCGAGAACGCTGCACGCATGATCAACGTCGTCAATCGCGATCAACAGCCACTGACGTTCGCGGTCGTCCATGCCCTCGATCCGGTCACTCAGAGACTCGAGCTGGGCGCGTGCTTCGCCGAGCTTCGCCTTCAGAGCTTGTCCTTCGCGCATGGACTCGATGCTGATCATGACGCAGTTCCTTCCTGGAAGAGAGGGGAGCAGGTTAGCTCCCCTCTGGTTTGGTTCAGGCAGCCGCACCCACCATCTTCTTGAAGGCAGCTTCGGAGACCTTCTTGCCGTCGACGTAGATGCGGGCTGGCCACTGGTGGAACGGGTTGCCGTTCTTGGAGAAGTTCAGGATGCGGTTCTGCTCAACGCGAACCTTCTTGCCGTCAGCCGCCTCGCCACGGATTTCGCAGTTGTAGCCATTGAAGTCAGCGAAGTCAACCTCAACGTTCACCAGCTCACCGAGCTTGCGGTTCAGCTTCATCACGAACTTGGCGATCTGGTCCTTGGCGTAGGACTTGGAAGCCTTCTCAACCGACTCAACGTCAACCATGTCGTAAGCGTCACGAGCGCTGCGGACCACGTACTCACCAGCGGCTGCCGCCTCGCGCCACGCCTTGACGGTCAGATGACGGTGACCGAAGGCACGGTAGAAAGCGCCATCCGGACCCCAGCTGCTGGACAGCTTACGCTGTTCCGGACCGGTCGGGTACTTCTCCAGGATGCGCTCCAGACCCTTGGTCACGTACTGGACGAAGTCAGCCTCGAGGGCGGGAGCGAACTTGGCGAACTCAGAGGAGACGGTGGCGATGGTAGCGGTCATTTCAGAAGTCCTAGTAGGTGGGCTTGCAGCTATTGTAACCCATCCTTTTCCTGAATAGCAAGCTTTTTTCACAACTTCTGTGCCCTTTCAGACTAGATCGCGCTATACTAGGCGCGTCCCGGGGAGCTTCCCCTTCTACTAGTGAGACCGCTATGACCGCTCTGACTTCCGCTGATATCGTGACCCGCTGGCTGAACCTGATCGGCACCTATGCTAATGAGCCGCTGAAGCTGGCTGATGGGCGCTTCGCTATCGTGTCTAAGTATGATGCTGATGGTGAGGCGGTGACCGCGTGTATGGACTGGGCGGTGAAGCTTGAGGCTGATTCGCTTGAGGGTCTGGCTGCGCTGTGTGAGGCTGATCTGAAGGCTACGGGTGACTGGGAGGAGTGAGTGACTGAAGGATTGGGGTGGGCGGCTGGCGTTGTGATAGGCTAGCCGCCCATTTGCATTGGAAGTTCCGTTGCAGATAAATAGTCGTTGCACAAACACACACACGAATGAGGCACACATGAAGAAGTTCAGAGAGTTCTTGGAGGAAGCCTTCACCATGACCGGGTCAGAGCGCACAGACAACGCCACGGTACATGGTCGCAAGGTTGGCACCACCAAAGGCGGTCACCACATCATCGCGGCTCAACAGACCCACAACCACTTCACCAACAACACCCAGCGCCATGTGACGTATGTGGTGGACGCGAAGAACAAGTTGATTGCGTCTCACCGTGCTCGCGACGAAGCTGGTCAGAAGAAGGCGATTGCCCACGCAAAGGCAAGCGACAAGTTCTGGGATCAGCAGGACCGCGACAATCCAGAGAAGAACTGGAACAGCCACCATCACGACAACATCACGCTAACCAAGGGGAAGTGAGAATGAAGAAGTTCAGAGAGTTTTTGGAAGAGTCGACCCACGTTGCCCAAGCTGAGAAAGACGCGAAGACCCACGATGGCGGCACGACCACAACCAAGAAGAATTGGGGCAGTCACTGGGGCGGTGTGCTGGCTGCTTCCGAGCATCAAGGCAGGTTGGGCAAGGAGTTGGAGAAGCGCGGATACACCAAGATCCAGCACCACAACGTGAACGCCATGCCAGAGAAACCATCCAGCCGCTTGTACCACAAGCCGCACAATGGCAAGAACCATTACGTCCACATCGAACGCGACGGCAAGGGCAACATCCACGCCAAGTCATACCACGCCTAACAGGCAAGGGGAAAGTACATGAAGAAGTTCAGAGAGTTTTTGGAAGAAGCGACTACGGACCTACACCCCGGTGTGACTCTAACCAAGAAGGCACCCACCCCGGAAAGCAAGCTACAGTTCAAGGGCAAGATGGTCGTCGCCAAGGAGTTCGATGTTCATCTACACGGTCATCATATTGGCACGGTGCGGCAGCACGTTCACCGTCCTGTCAAGAAGATCGCCGGATCGCGACTAGTGAAGCCGATGGCTGAAAGGCTGGCTTGGAGTGCACACACCACGCGTGACATCGAGACCAAACACGGCGCTGGCTTTTATCGATCCTCGAATAGCATGGGCTCGCGTCACCAGCATGACGCGGCAAACAGCCTGGCACGCCACTATGCCCAGCACATCAAGGGATAAGAAGACATGAAGAAGTTCAGAGAGTTCGTTGCTGAAGGTAAGTTGACATATGAACCAAAGCACTCTGGATGGTTCGTGATGCCAAAGAGCAAGAAAGAATTTGGCAAGCACTTTCCACTACACCGCGAAGAAGAAGCCAGAGAACATGCTGCGAAAACTGGTGGCGAGTTGAAGAAAGTTGATCAACACCGTCGTGTATTCAAAGGTTGATTGTTCCACCAGAAGCCCGGTCTAACCCACCGGGCTTCATCATGTCCGACTGCCAGTCTAAATACAGGGGACACACAGAGGACTAGCGTTGATGAACAACCCAGACATCGTCATGCACAACCCAAGTCAGCCAGATGCGTTTGGCTATCAGATCGCATTCGTCAAGGTCAGCGCCTCTGGCGAAGAGCGCGTCTACTCGGCGTCGAACTATGTGACAGAGATCAACGTGTTCGAGTCGCTGTTCGCCAAGGCAATGCAGTGTTCGGTTGGCGTGTTCGACGGCGGTGGCTTGATGGAGACGATTGCGCTTCAGCCGGGTGACTACATCGACTTGACGATCATGAAGGATGAGGACTCTGCGAAGATCATCAAACGCTTCGTCATCCTTTCTCTGGGGAACGTGGAACGCACACAGAACTCGCAGGGCAAGACCTATCGCATCACCGGCATCACCCTACCCGCTTTCCTCAACAAGCGCAACACCGTGTACCGTGGCTTCCGGGGCAGGTATTCGGACATGGTGGCGACGTTGTGTCAGGACTACCTTAGCATCGAGCAGCCAGAGATCGAGCCAACCGTGGGCGATGTTTCCCTAGTGTCTCCCGGCAAGGCACCGTTCAAGCTCATCAGCCAGATCATGCAACACGCCATCAGCGAAGAAGGTGGACCAGAAGCCAGCTTGTACTTCTTCTATGAGGATCGCGACGGACATCGCTTCAAGACCTTGGACAAGGTTGTGACTGACGCGAAGGTTCATGACTACATGCTCAGCGTGGACAAGAACGTGGACGGCGAAACAGACCTTCGCAAGATTCAGCACTTCACCCAGCTCAAGGCTGGCTCACAGGCAGAACGCATGGCAGCGGGCATGTACGAGAACGAAGTGTTGGAGTTTGACCATGTGACCCGTAGCGTGAAGTCGACGCTTTGGAACTTCGCTGCGCAGGGAAGGACTCTGCTGGGCAACGCGCCTGTCTTCGACAAGGCGAACAACCTAGCGGAGTGGATTCAGCAGGGCGAGACGAAGGTTCGTGGTTTGTCGAACGCGGTCAAGGTTCGCTCCGCCGAAAGCAACGACCAACTCAGCCGCAAGTTTGGCTTTGCCCAAGCACAGAAGGCAGCCTTCAACCAGATCATCTATGCGGTGCAGATCTTCGGAACTCCAGAGATCAAGGCTGGGGACGTTCTAAATATCACTGCACCGGCAATGAGCATGCAAGGTGACGCGCCAGAGTTGGACTTCGCACTACAAGGCAAGTTCCTAGTGGGGGATGTGCGTCATAGGATCGTTGGCGGCGAGCAGTACGCGACCATCTTGAATTTGTTCAAGGACGGTCTGGAAACCGAATACACACAAGCGAGTGACAAGTGATGAAGCTATGGATTGACTGTGAGTACAACTCGTTCAAGGGCGAGCTGATTTCGATGGCGCTAGTGGACGAGAACGATGAGTTCTTCTATGAGGTGCTGCCTTACCATGACATGAAGATCCACCCGTGGGTCAAGTACAACGTCATCCCTGTTCTCCACAAAGAGGCGACCACTCGCAGTACGTTTGTCGCGCGCTTGGAGAAGTTCCTTGCGAAGTATGACTCCATCCATATTGTGGCGGACTGGCCAGAGGACATCGCTCACTTCTGTGATGTGCTGATCACTGGTCCGGGCATGCGCATCAACACTCCGCCGATGACGATGGAAGTGGTGAGGGTGGATGGTGGTTCTGCTGTTCCTCACAACGCACTGATGGACGCACGTGGGCTCAAGGAGGCATGCGTCGGATGAACGCAACACCGTTCGGCAAGTTCGTGTGGTTCCAGGGAGTCGTTGAAGACATTGACGACCCGCTGATGATTGGTCGTGCGCGAGTGCGTTGCATTGGCTTCCACACAGAAGACATCTCCCAGCTGCCAGTTGACCTTCTGCCTTGGGCGTCGTTCTTGAATGGCGGGAGTGGCATGTCGGCACCGTTGGTGTTGCCGGGCGACTGGGTGGTTGGGTTCTTCCTGGACGGAGAGGAAGCTCAGCAACCCATCATCATGGGTTCGCTCACGGGCATCCCACAGGAGAAGGACTCCACCGTTGGCTTCAGCGACCCCACCGGCGTCCACCCGAGGCGTCTCGGCGAACCCACCAACAGCCGCTCCACTCGCGGCGAGACGGACGTCGCCGACTATAAGGCGAAGACCGCGTGGGGCAATCCTACGGCGTTCGGTGCGCGCTATCCGTTCAACCATGTGATGGAAACGGACAAGGGCGCGATGTTTGAGATGGACGACACCGAAGGCAACGAGCGCGTCTGCGTTTTCCACCACAAGGGCAGCTATGTTGAGTTCCTGCCCGACGGCACCATCGTGGTCAAGTCCGTGAAGGATCGTTGGGATGTGACGTTCGGCAATGCGACGATGTTGGTGAATGGGGACTTGACCATTGGCGCCACCGGGAACGTGAACCTTGTGGCGGGTGGCAACATGAAGTTGAGCGCAAGTGGGACAGTGGATGTGGCTTCTGGCGGGGACTTGAATGTGGGCGCGGGCGGCAGCAGCACATACATGGCGGGTGGTTCGATCAAGATGAACGGTTCGCGCTATGACTGGGGAGTGGGGAGCGATGCGACTGGCGGTCCAGACTCGATCGAAGCACCGGGCGACACCAGCGAGTTCGTGAAGGAATGATCGCTAAATAGGACACACCGTTTCTACAAGAGCACCCACACATGAAGACATTTCGCGAATTTCTGTACGAAGCAACCACCTCTGACCATGACAAGGCTCACGACCTAGTGAAGAAGCATGTCACCGGTGGCACAGAGGACGCTGGCGACAGTCACGACCGCCTGCACGTTGGTGCGGTACACTCGAACAAGGTCTCGAAGTTGCACGCTGATCTGAAGAAGGCAGGGTTCAAGCAGCACTCCGGCACCCACCACCCACACATGGGCACCGACGCGGGCGACGGCGCAACATATCACCGCTTCAGCAAGGGCAACACCCATGTGCACGTTTCCTCGAGCAAGAACACTTGGGGTCACGACGAAGGCGACGAACACGACCATCACCACGTAGAAGTGCACACTGCTGGCAAGTGAGCAAAAAGAAGCCCGGTGACGAACCGGGCTTCTTTCATTTTGGCGGGCGGTTGCGTCAGATCTTCATCGCGAAGCCGGTGGCTTCCATCAGGTCGCCCCAGGAGAACGGGCGCTCTGCTTCATTCTGGTTTTCCACCAGCACGCCATCTTCCTGGATGGCTTTGATGGTGTAGGTCTTGCCGTTGTGGTCGAAGGTGTCGCCGGGTCGCAGAGCATTGAAGAAGTTCTTGTCGACGGAGTTCATCTCAACGTTGTTCTTCTGCATGTCAGTTCTCTCTGGTTGGTTTGTGGCGGAGAGGCTTCCCCGCACAAGCGATTATACCCTATCAGATCATGGATCTCAAGTCCGATCCAGCTTCATACGCCTGATCGAGTTGGTCGCAGAGGTACTCGTTGCTGATCTTGGTCCATCCGACCATCGCTGTCACCGGGTCAACGTGGATCTTGCACCATGGCTCGAGGTACTTCTCGTTCCATACATCAAGATAGTTGGCGCCGATCGACCACAGATACGTGCCGAGATCTACGCTGGCGGCAGGGTTGTGCAACACTCCTTCGGTTTTCGTGTTCACTGCTTGAGCTCCTTCAACACTTCGGAAGCCAGAACCAACTCGAACATCAGCTCGAGCAGCGCGAGAACCAGAATGAACGTCATTGCCGTGTTCATCTGTAGACACCCAAACGCCAGCGCGATGCCGGTGAACGTCAAGAAGAACATGGTCAGACCCTCAGAATGCGGTAGCCAAGTCGAGTGAAGAACGTCTTCATCTCCGGTGCCAGCGAATATTCGGCACCCATCTTCAGCATCGCTGACTGCGTAGCACCCGACTCGAAGAACCCGTAGCACTCCTCGATGTAGGAATCGGCACCGTCAGAAGGGTCAGTGTAGTCAGTGCGAAACGTGTGCAGACAGTACAGTGAGTGCATGACGATCTGGTGATGACCGTACATGTCCATGAACCAGATGCCGGACTTCTTGTCGTACAGGAACTCGACGCCGCGTTCGATCATGTCGAACGCCACCCCGGTGTCACGGGTTGCGAAGCCAAACAGGGCGTAGTCGCGGAAGGTGTACAGGTGCTCGAAGAACGCATCTTCGTCTTCCTTGCGGATGCCGGCTACTTCCATCAGGATCTCCCTGATCTCGCTGGGAGTCAGGGACTTGTTCCGCAGGTCCATGTAGAGCGCGAGCCGGGGACCACCGGGTTGGGCAGGGTTGCGGGCTGACATGATCAGCCGTTCCCCGACTTCATGAAGTTGTTCTGACTGCGAAGCTCGTTCAGCTCCTTCGTGGCGACACCGTACATGATCACACACGAAGCCGCCGACACTGGCCAACCCAGAGCAAACAACGCACCCGAGAAGTTGTACTCGTACCCACACATGCGGCATCCGAGCCAGTCAACGAACACGAACCAAGCAGCAACAACCAGATAGGCAACCAGCAGGGTCATCATAGCGAACTCCATAGAAAAAAGAGAGGGTACTCACGAACCGTTATTATGGGAGTGCGATGACCCAAAGATTTCAGCCATTCCCGCCCTCCTGG
>JACYYJ010004714.1_pt1 | contig 134159 bp, 147 predicted proteins | sample 8236861 | NCBI WGS metagenome assembly JACYYJ01 (sample SAMN14103086, study PRJNA606662) | landfill metagenome | isolation source: landfill solid waste | place: India:New Delhi, Okhla landfill site | collected 2017-11-05
CCAACAACTTGCGTTCATCCTCTAATGCTTTCTGAGCATCGGACGCCCAATACATATCTTCGTTGCTCAATTTCTCCTCAAAATATTGAAAAATTCGATAAAAACCACTAGATGGTTTGATTAAAGGAGATATCGTATAGCTATAGTCTGACATCACTCGCTGTAAAGGAAGAGAATCTAATTTCAACATCATATTGGTTAACATCGTGCCATTGATAAGTTGAAGTCCAATCGATTGAATATGATCTTTTTTTTGCTTTCCGAAGTATTCCATTTTAACATTGACTACTAACCAAGGGAGAAGGGAGGTTTTCATCTCTCCATCGGTTTGTTCATATAGCAAAGTAATTCTTGCTTTATCTTGGATATAGGAAAATATTTGTTGCAATCTTGGGCTCCCGAAATGTATCCATTCTTTTTGGTCATCCAATTTCTCAGGACTAGTATTTAAGGATAAAGACATTGGAACACCTTGCTGACCCATTTTATCCATATAATGCCAATAAAATGGACGATTCATTAAGGCTTGATCCAATTCTCTCGTTAATTGGACTTCTAATGTATGCTCTGTTTCTTCACGTACAGCACAATCCTGAATGGTAAAGAAATCATGTAAGAATTGATGCAAATTAGTTAATTTCATGAAGTTTCACCTACCTGTTCATCTACCATGGAGGAGATTACAGAGCTTAAATTCTCCATTTTAATTTTCGTTTCGCCTGCAGAATTTGATTCAGCGAAAATTTGTGAAATTTCCTTTTCTAAATTTTTCATTTCTAGCTTTGCAAGGATTTGATCTAGCTGTCCGATGACATTCTCAAATAGGCTAATTTTGTTATAAAGTAATTCCATTACTTGCTCTTCCATTGTTTGTTTAGTGGCAAGATTATAAATAGTAACATCGTTTTCCTGGCCATAACGATGAATTCTACCGATTCTTTGCTCAAGTCGCATCGGATTCCAAGGAAGGTCATAATTAATAAGGTGATGACAAAACTGTAAATTTATCCCTTCACCAGCTGCCTCGGTCGCGATCATCACTTGAGCATGCTCTTGGAACAGTTGTCTCATCCAATCTTTTTTTCCTTTTTTAAATCCACCGCGATAAATAACTGCAGGAATTCCTTCTTGTTTTAATAACCATTGTAAATAAATTTGGGTTGCTCTGTATTCGGTGAACACAATGAATTTCTCATCAGACTTTTTGATTAATTCTGCGACCTTTAAAGCCTTCGCATGGTGTGGTAATTGTTCTATTCTAGCCATTACTTGTTGAATTTCTTCCTTAATTTCCATCGATTCAGAAGATTCCAGCCATTTTTTTAAGGAAAGATAACAGGCTTCGCGTGAACTACAAAATTCCCGCTTATAGGTGACACTTGAAAAAGCTTGAACTCCTTGGAAAATGGTTTCGATTAAATCATAGACTGCCTGCTCTTCTTCGGAAAATTCCACCCAAATGGTTTCCACTTTACGTTTTGTCCATTCAATTCCTGTATCTTCTCTACGATTCCGCACCATTACTTTACTGATTAGCTGTTTTAAATAAGGATCCTTTTCCATTTCTTTCTTTTGATCACGGTATAGTTGAAGAAAATCATCATAAGTACCTAAATATCCGGGCTTTATTAAACTAATTAAATTAAAAATATCTGTTAATTTATTTTGAACAGGCGTTGCTGTTAGTAGTAAAAAATACTTCTTCTGTAAAGCTTGAACAAATTGATAATTCTTCGTTTGGTGATTTTTTAGCTTATGTGCTTCATCTACAATGACAAAATCATAGTTTTGCTCAAGTATTGCACTTCTATGTGGCTCACGCTTTGCTGTATCCAATGTGGTTATAATAATATTGGCAGCTTGCCAATTTGTTCGCTTTCCGGCAGTTAGGGCAGGGATGAGAAATTTCTTATTTAATTCTAATGCCCATTGGTTTACGAGAGAAGCAGGAGCTAAAATAAGTACTTTCTGTACTAAACCTCTTATTAAAAACTCCTTAAGAATTAATCCTGCTTCGATTGTTTTTCCTAGCCCTACCTCATCGGCTAAAAGTGCTCTTCCATTCATCTCCTGTATCACCGTTTCCGCACATTTTTGTTGATGAGGGAGGAACGTTAAGTGTGGTAAGAACTTAGGAGAAACAAGGGTATCGAAATCTTCAATTTTTAATGTTTCAGCGATTTGGTAGGATTGCTTAAATAATTTCCAATCACACAATTGATCTGGACTATGAATAAGGTTCGAAAACTCTGAAATAAAGTTATGATCTTTTTCTATTGGTATCCGCATAATCAACCGTCCTAGTCTTTGTTTTCCATATCAACATTTTTACTTTTTAATAGTGTTGACAAAAACCAAAAAAAAAATCAGGGAATCCTGATTTTTTTAATACATAAGTGAATCCTATTAATAATCCATCTTTTTTGTTTTCTTAATTTTCCCAGACCATTTTTTAAAACCACCGCTAAGATTATATAAATCTTGGTATCCATTTTTGTGTAGAAGTAATGCAGCACGCATCGATCTTGAGCCATTTTGGCAATAAAGATAGACAGGCTTGTCTTTTCTGAGCTCAGTTAATCGTTGTTTCATTTGTGTAAGAGGAATATTTCTCGCCCCTAGTATATGGCCACCATCAAATTCGTTAGGCTCGCGAACATCGATTAATTGCGCTTTTCTATAGCCATTTCTGAATTCTTCCTCACTCAATTGCTTCAAGATCTTCTTTTGTTTAAAATATCGATAAACGGTAAAAAGAATAAAAACTAATAGAATACCGATTACGATGTATAATTCTAACATAATATTTCCCCCAACTATTTTATCTACTAAAAAGGATTATACCATTTCTATGCATGAAATAAAGTAATAAATGATTTTTTTGAAAAATTCGTAACAAGAATGAAGTTTTCTTGTTTGTCAGGCTATTCTATTGTATGCTTTTATCATAGATAGGTATGATTTATGAAATACTGTACAATATGAGGTGCTATAAAATAGAATAGTAAAAGGATTTTTAGGATATAAAAAGCTTTTTTTTAATAAACTTTTCTCCTTAAGGTGAAATGATAAGCATTCACCTATCCTAACAGGTTTTCATAAACAAATGTAGATTGAATGGAGGATTGTCAATGCCTACACCAACAATGGAAGATTACATAGAACAAATTTATTTACTAATTGAATCAAAAGGTTATGCACGAGTATCTGCAATTGCTGAAGCTTTGCAAGTTCAGCCTTCTTCTGTAACTAAAATGGTTCAAAAACTAGACAAAGATGAATATTTAAATTATGAAAAATATCAAGGCCTTGTATTAACACCGAAAGGGAAGAAAATAGGTAAGAGACTAGTATATCGTCACGAGCTTCTAGAGCAATTCCTTCGCATCATCGGAGTAGAGGAAGACAATATTTATACAGATGTGGAAGGAATCGAGCATCACCTCAGCTGGAATTCGATTGATCGTATAGGCGATTTAGTACAATACCTAGAAGAAAAGGAAGAGAGAGTGGAGCAATTAAGATTAATTCAACAAAAGGACGAGTAAATCATTCTATTTTTAAAGCCTATTGTATACATATATAATAGGCTTTTATGAATCGGGTGATTTTTATGAAAATTGATGGAGTTTTTTCTGGTGGCGGTGTAAAAGCATTTGTTTTTATCGGTGCATTAAAAGCGTTAGAAGAAGAGAATATTTCGTTTGAACGTGTGGCTGGTACATCTGCAGGAGCTTTATTTGCGACATTGGTTGCTGCTGGTTTTCGAGCAAAGGAGCTAGAGGAATTATTTTTAACCCTTGAGCTAAAGCAATTCTTAGATCAATCTAGAATTGGGTCTATCTTCCCGTTTATTAAATGGTTGACCTTATATCAAACAATGGGACTATATCGTGGAGATGTATTTCAACAATGGCTAGAAGAAGTATTACGTGAGAAAGGAATTCAATCCTTCCAAGATTTAAATCCACATCAGTTGAAAATTGTAGCTGCAGATATTTCGATCAATCGTGTCATCGTATTTCCTGATGATTTGGAAGAGAGCTACCAGATAGATCCATCCTTCTTTTCTATTGCAAAGGCAGTAAGAAGCAGTATTTCCATTCCATATTTTTTTCGCCCGTCGAAATTAATCCACCCATTATCCAATCAAAAAAGCTTATTAGTTGATGGGATGATATTGAGTAATTTTCCCCTTTGGGTGTTTGATCAGCCAAATCGAAAGCGGGAACGCCCCATTCTCGGCATGCAATTAAGTAGTCCACAACATTTAAACCACCTTACTACCATTCACAATTCCCTTGATTTACTTAAAGCGATGATCGTTACAATGCGAACTTCTTATGATAATCGCTATATTAGTGAAAATGTCGCAAAGGAAATATTATTTTTCCCCATTGAAGATGTTCAGGCAACCGATTTTGATCTATCAAGATCTGAAAAGGTAAGCATCATTGAATATGGTTATCAACAGACAAAACAGTTCTTGAGTAGTTGGACCTACTAAAAGCAGCGAAAAAATAGAGCCTTATAAGGAGGCTCTGTTTTTTCGCTTCTTGTTATTTGCATTTCCCTCAATCACTCGAAGATGTGGAGCGTTTTTACGATGCTTGAGTGGGGATTTATTTGCTGTGAAAGTCGGTTTTGGTTTAGTTGCTGTACTGCTTTTTCGTGTAAAGTTTGTTTTATATTTTTGCTTGGATTGTTTTACCGCTTTACGATATTTTTTAAGCTCATTAGTCGATCTTTTTCGGAGAAAGAGAAAGTAGAACGCGCCAAATATAATGGCACCAATAATTAAAGAAAATAAAAGACTTCTAATTAATCCAAATGTGTCTGTAAACAATGTGACGGTGAAACCAATCGCAGCTAATCCGATAAATAGATAAACTAGCCAAGTACTCCAATTTCTAGACATCACATGTCCTCCTTTCAAGATGCTACGGTCTTTAAATGCTTGTTATTTTAGTTATACCCGATTTTATATGGTAATTATACAAAAATAATCAACAAATTTGAAAAAATGACTGTCTCCAGCGAATTATATTGGATTCATAACTACATAGATGCAGGATAAATAATAACGCTTACATATCCTTATAGACTAATTTCATTACTTACTTCTATTTTATTAGAATTTTTCGATTTTGACCAGATATCTTTTTAATATGGGATGAAAAAAGCCTATATTGGTTATTCTAGGGTTGAGGTGATATTGATGCGTTATCAAAGAAAGAGAGAAGAAGAAAAGGGACAATCTCTTATTTCCAAAGTGGTTAGTATTGGTTTTTTTGGTGGATTAATCTGGAGTGTTGTTGCTTCTGTTGCAGCTTATTTTCATTTTACCTCTGTCTCGCCTAAATCGTTTATCTTGCGTTCATGGCTACAGACTGACTGGACAGATCAATGGCTAGGTCAGCTTATTTCTATCTTAGTCGTCAGTCTATTATCCATAGGTATTGCGTTTCTTTACTATTTTATTCTAAAAAAAATCAGAGGCATCTGGATAGGTATAGGATTTGGTGTGGTTCTATGGTTTATTCTCTTTTGGCTATTTGAGCCGATTTTTCCCAATATACCAACCATTTTTAATATGGATAGTGATACGATTGTTACAACAGTATGTCTTTTTATTTTATATGGTGTATTTATTGGTTATTCGATATCTTTCTCCTATCAGCAATATAAAGATGAAAATTAAACGGAAAATATGTTACTATGAATAATATTGATATTGTTGGATGAGGATGGTGGAGTCCTAATGGGGAAGATCTTATTACTAAATGGCCCAAACTTAAATAGATTGGGAAAGAGAGAACCAGACATATATGGTAAGGAAACATTGGATGATGTCGAAAGGGATGTAAGAAAAGTTCTTCAAAGATATTCTCATGAGTTAGATGCTAAACAGTCGAATCATGAAGGAGAGCTCATCGATTGGCTTCATGATGCCAATGATCATTATATTGGAGTGATTTTTAATCCGGGTGCTTACACTCATACTAGTATTGCGCTTAGGGATGCCATACAATCGATAAACGTACCGGTGATTGAAGTACACATTTCAAATGTTCATAGTAGAGAATCCTTTAGACATACATCCCTTTTAGCACCGGTTTGTCAAGGCCAAATAGTTGGACTTGGTACAAAAGGCTATCAAATGGCAGCGATCTTTTTAGGTGAAAGGAATGGGGAGGAAAAAAATGAGTAGATTAAACCAATTACGTCAGCAGCTTAAGGATCATAACTTAGATGCAATGCTTATTACAAGCGCAGTCAACAGACAGTACATAACTGGATTTACAGGCACAGCAGGAGCAGCTGTCGTCACAAACGATCAAGCGTTTTTCATTACTGATTTCCGTTATACGGAACAAGCGAAAGATCAGGTGAAAGGCTTTACCATAATCGAACATAAAGAACCCATCCCAAAGGTTGTAGGAAATATTGTAAAAGATTATTCGATATCGACAATTGGATTTGAAAAAGCAACATTGTCCTATGAAGGATATGAACAATTTGATGCAGAAATCGATGCGGAATTTACCCCAACAAGTGGAATCATCGAAAAAATTCGCTTGATTAAATCGAAAGATGAGATTACTATATTAAAGGATGCGTGTAATATAGTTGATCGTGCTTTTGAGCATATTTTGAATTACATAAAGCCAGGTGTGAAGGAAATAGACATTGCCAATGAACTTGAGTTTTTTATGAGACGAAATGGTGCACAATCTTCAAGCTTTGATATTATTGTTGCATCAGGTTACCGTTCAGCACTTCCGCATGGTGTAGCTTCTGATAAGGAAATAGAAGCAGGAGAGCTTGTTACAATGGATTTTGGTGCGCTCTACAAAGGTTATTGCTCAGATATAACAAGAACGGTAGCAGTTGGTGAAATTTCTAGTGAGCTAAAAGAGATATATGATACGGTATTGGAAGCACAGATAAGAGGCGTAGCCGGTATTAAGCCAGGAATAACTGCAAAAGAAGCAGACGCTCTGACAAGAGATTATATAGATAGCAAAGGGTTCGGCAAATACTTCGGTCATTCTACTGGTCATGGTCTTGGATTAGAAGTTCATGAATCGCCAGGATTGTCATTTAGATCTAATCAAGTATTGGAAAAAGGCATGGTTGTCACAGTTGAACCAGGCATCTATATCCCTGAAATCGGTGGATGTCGAATTGAGGATGATATATGGCTAACAGAAAACGGAAACGAGCGGTTAACCCATGCACCAAAAGAATTAATTACGCTTTCGGTATCGTAATATATTGACAAAATAATGTACAAAATGGAACAGAGTTGGAGGAGGAATTTGAATGATTTCAGTAAATGATTTTAAAACAGGTTTAACGATAGAGGTAGATGGTGATATTTGGCAGGTTATGGAGTTTCAGCATGTTAAGCCGGGAAAAGGGGCGGCGTTTGTTCGTTCTAAACTACGTAATTTAAGAAATGGTAATATTCAAGAGAAAACATTTCGTGGCGGAGAGAAAGTAAACAAAGCCCATATAGAAAATCGTAAAATGCAATATTTATATGCTTCAGGGGATACTCATACTTTTATGGATACGTCGAGTTATGAACAAACAGAGTTACAAGCAGGTCAAATTGAGCGAGAATTGCAATTCTTAAAGGAGAATATGGAAGTTAATATTCTCACATATCAAGGAGAAACAATCGGAGTCGATCTTCCAAATAATGTAGAGCTCACTGTTACGGAAACTGAGCCTGGTATTAAAGGGGATACAGCTAGTGGTGGTACTAAACCCGCCACTTTGGAAACTGGCTTAACGGTACAAGTACCCTTCTTTGTTAATGAGGGTGACGTACTTGTTATAAGCACTAGTGATGGTAAATATGTGTCCCGCGCCTAATAGATGAATATTCGATAGTAAAAAGAGCTACAGGGCAATGATGTCTTGTAGCTTTTTTGTGTTTTTAAAAACTACATGAACACAGAATGGAATGTAAGAAAAAGGTATAGAACGTCTTCTTTTTCTCTATTAACAAAAATATCATCTAGGTTATATCTAACAATTAAAAGCATAGAATGTAAAAGAAAAAGTTATGTTGAAATGAGGCAATATGATGGAAACCATACTCTCTTTACTACCCATTGCAATCGCAACAGAGATTGATCATTACCTTCAAGCAAAACAAGTTGTACCAGAAGAGATTCGACTTCGCATTAATCGGCCAATTGAAATTAATACAGGGAAAAGTGTTATGTGGTTATCCCATGTAAGAACTTCCAAAGAAGATGCTCAGTCCATATTAAATAGAATAAGCGATTATTCTCTCTATCGATTAGAAGAAGAATTAAGACAAGGTTATATAACGGTGAGAGGTGGACATCGAATTGGGATTTCTGGTTCCGTAATTATAGAAAATGGCTATGTAAAGGCAATCAAGCACGTGTCTTCTTTTAATATTCGACTAGCAACCGATAAAGTGGGAATCACCAAATCGTATTTACCCTATCTTTACAAAGAACATTTTTTAAACACACTCATCATTGGACCCCCACAGTCAGGGAAGACGACTTTTCTTCGAGATCTAGCTCGATTTGTTTCTACAGGTACAAAGGAAATGAAAGCACATAAAACCGCAATAGTGGATGAACGCTCGGAAATTTGTGCCGCAACAGAAGGAGTTCCGATGTCCTCCATAGGACTTCGTGTAGACGTTTTGGATCGTTGTCCTAAATCAGAAGGTATGATGATGTTCGTACGATCGATGTCACCTGATGTGATTATTGTGGATGAAATTGGTAGCGATAAAGATGTACAAGCCTTAATGGAAGTGATGAACGCAGGAATAAACTTAATTTGCACGATTCATGGAAAAGACTTAAAGGATATCCAGAATCGACCTGCGATCACACCACTTATAAACGCCGAAATTTTTGACAGATTTATTGTTTTATCAAATAAACATCATACAGGAGAAGTCCTAGACATATTAGACAGTAAGGGACATCCGATATTGGAGAGAGTGAACCAATCATGAAATGGATCGGGGCTATTTTGATTATTATTACATTTTTTTGGATAGGGATAGAGTTTGCCAATAGAATGGAGAAACGACCGAAGTTAATTCGGACATTAAAAAATGCTTTATTAATATTGGAAGCAGAAATTGTATATAGTCAAACAGCTGTACAGGATGCGTGCATTCATATTTCGAAACAAGTTCCGCAACCAATTGCCTTATTTTTTGAACAGGTTGGGCTTCGATTAAAAAACGAGAACAGAGAGCTTTATTCAATCTGGGAGCAGGAGGTAGAACTATTTTGGAATAGTGTTCCCTTATTCTCTGATGAAAAAGAGATTATGAAACAATTCGGTAGAACACTTGGGCAGCATGATACGGTTCAACAACAAAAATATATTCAATTAGCATTAACTCACTTGAATAATAAACATACAGAAGCGGAGGAAATGTACCAACGTTATGGGAAGATTTCCAAAAGCTTAGGTTTTCTAACAGGAATATTGATTGCTTTACTCTTGCTATAGAGAGGGGATAACGGATGGTTGGCGATACTAGTATTCTTTTTCAAATTGCTGGAATCGGGATAATCGTTGCCATGATTCACACAGTTTTGAAACAGATGGGAAAAGAGGAATTTGCACAATTTGTTAGTTTAGTTGGCTTTATTATTGTACTTTTGTTCGTACTAAACAGTATATCGGATTTATTTCAGCAAATTAGAGCCGTATTTTTCTTTAAAGGATAATGCATAATGGGGATTATTGAAATTGTTAGTATCGGTATTATCGCTGCAATTTTCGTTCTGCTTTTACAAGAGAAACAACCAACGATCGCATTTTTAATCATTTTACTCACCGTACTTTATTTATTTATCTATTTAATTCAATATGTGCAGGAAATTTTGCAACTTGTTACCTATTTAGGAGAGCAGGCAAATATTCATCACTTTTATATTAAAACGATTCTACAAATTATAGGAATTTCTTATATAGCAGAAATCGGCTCAAATATTGTCAAAGATGCAGGATTAGAATCGATTGCTTTAAAAATCGAACTAATTGGTAAGGTGTTTATCATAATATTAGCCATTCCTATTTTTAAATCATTGATTGAAACCATTATCAATCTTTTTCCAATCTCGTAATGATGGAAGGAAATCTAAAATGAAGCCATTTCCCAAAATTTTATTCATTGTTTTCGTATTAATCGTAATAGGACAACCCCTTGAACTAGTTGCATCCCAAAATAAAGGTATTTTAACAGGATATGAGTCATTATTAGAAGGAAGCGAATTGGAAAGCTATTGGCAGCAATTAAGCAAAGAGTATAGTCATGTCCTGCCAGAACTTGAGAAAAATGATTTTTGGTCAATGGTACACAGTGAAGGAAATATCAGTATAAAAGATTGGCTAAAAGGGTTTTTACGATATTTTCTCTATGAATTAATGGAAAATGGAAAATTGCTTGCCACTTTAATGTTATTAACTTTATTTTGCTTGTTGCTTCAAACGATTCAAAACGCTTTCGAAAATCAAGTGGTGAGTAAAGTAGCTTATGCCGTTGTTTATATTATGCTAATCATTATTGCACTGCAAAGCTTTCAGTTAGCTACTAACTATGTATTGGATACGATAAATTTATCGAAGAACTTCTTAATTGCATTACTACCATTATTACTCGGTTTATTAGCATCCCTCGGGCATTTATTAACGATCTCTTTTTTTCATCCAATCATTATTTTCTTAATTCATGTAAGTGTTTTTGTTGTTTCTAAGCTAATTGTTCCTTTATTTTTATTGTCTGCTATTTTGCAAATTGTTAGTACCCTGAATCCAGAATTTAAAGCAACAAAGCTAGCTAATCTCATGAAGAACATAGGGATTAGTATTATGGGGATTCTATTAACTGTTTTCTTGGGAGTTATTTCTGTTCAAGGTGCAGCAAGTGCGATTCAGGATGGCGTAGCAATGAAAACTGCGAAATTTGTAACAGGAAATTTCATCCCTGTCATAGGAAGATTGTTTACAGATGCTACCGATACTGTCTTGAGTGCGACTATCTTAATTAAAAACGCAATTGGCTTAATAGGTGTTGCGATATTGATCGGTATCGTCATGTTTCCTGCTATAAAAATATTAGTAATATCCATCATGTATAAGGTTACCACAGCAGTACTACAACCTGTAGGTGATGGTCCTGTTATTGAATGCTTGGATATTATTGGTAAACATATTCTTTATCTATTCGCAGCACTTCTATTGGTTTCTTTTATGTTTTTTTTTACGATTGTTATTTTAATCATAGCAAGCAATCTTACGATAATGGTGAGATAAAGGGAGGAAGTGATTTTGGAATTTCTTTCAGGCTGGGTATTACAAATTGTAATTTTTATCATTTTGGCGATGGTAGTTGATTTAATACTGCCAAGTTCCAAAATAAAACAATATGCCAAGCTCGTTATTGGGCTACTTCTTATATTAATTATCTTACAGCCAATCCTATCCATTTTTAAAGTGGATGTAGAACAACTGATTTCACCTGTTTTTCAAACCTCAACTAATTCGAATTTAGAAGCCGAGATAGAAAATCAAACAAATCAAAAGAAAAATGAAATAGAATCGATAAATCGTGCATATGTATTACAAGAGATGGTTGTCCAGATGAAAAATTTAGTAGAAGAGGAGTTGAATCAAGATTATCAATCAGCAATAGATCATTTGGAAGTAGAGTGGAAAGAGGAAGAAACTGCTGAAACAACAGAAGACATTACCGCAATATATGTGCAGTTAAAGCCATTCCAAGAGGGAAATTTGGAAACAGTAGAAAAAGTAGAGATTAACATCGGGGAATCTGAAAAAGAATTGGACAATGAATCTTTTGATAATCAAGAAATTATTGATTTTTTAGCCGAACAATGGCAGGTAGAGGCAGATATTATTCATGCGAGATGGAAGGAGGAATAAGGTGGTTGAATGGTGGAAAAAAATACTTTCTTCTTTAAAAATATCTGATAAGAAACCAAATAAAATACATTACATTGTGTTAATAGGATTAATCGGTATATTCATATTGTTAGTAAGTAATTTACTGGGTTCCGATCAATCCAGTGAATTACCTAATTATTCTTCTTCCTTACCTCAGTCTGAAAGTGAAGATTCAAAAGAGGTATGGAAACAAAAGGATGCTAATAATGCATCTGAAAAAATGGCAGGAATTGAGGAGGCGTATGAAAATGATTTAGTAGCTTTATTAGAGAAAATAACCGGTGTATCCAATGTGGAGGTAATGGTGAATCTTGATGCAACCAACGAGAAGGTTTATCAAAAAAATTTAATCATTGGTTCACAAGTGACAAATGAATCTGATCAAAATGGTGGAACGAGGAAAATAGAAGATGAGACTAGGGAGCAAACAGTTGTCATCATTCGCCAAGGAGAAGAGGAAGTTCCCTTACTTGTGCAAACAAAGAAACCAGAAGTTAGAGGTGTTTTGATTGTTGCAAATGGAGTGGACAACCTAGAAGTTAAGAAATGGGTGATGGATGCTGTTTCAAAAGTTCTTGATGTTCCAGCACATCGCATCTCTGTTCAGCCTAAAAATAAATAAATCATTTGGGAGGTAACACTATGTTAAAAAAACAAACAGTTTGGTTATTAACAATGTTAAGCTTAATGGTTGTTTTAAGTATTTATTACTTAAATGCACCGAGTGAAGGGGATCTTGCATATTTTGATACAGAAGATGTAGAAGGTGATCAAACGACATCCCAATCCTTAACAGAGATCACTAATAAGGAAGAGACAACTAACGAAGAAGCTAAAACGGATGAGGATGCAACAGAGGAAGCAGATAGTTCTACCGTTAATTCTGATGAGTTTTTTGCAGCTGTGAGAATGGAAATTACGAATCAAAGAAGCATGGAAAAAGAAAGACTTGAGAAAATTGTTTCATCAAACGACGCTTCAACAGAAGAGAAAAATGAAGCATATGAAGCGATGAAAGAAATTGAATACGTAGAATCAAAGGAAATGATTCTAGAAGATACATTAAAATCAACAGTTGGCTATGACCAGGTGCTTGTCCGTAACATGGAAGGGGACAATATAGTCGTAACGGTCCAAGCAGACTCTTTAACACCGAAAGAAGCAAATACTATTATCCAACATACAAAGGATGAATTTGGTGAAGTGGATGTAGAGGTAGTCTATCAAACGAGCTAATGATAAAGGCGACGACGCTAAACATAATTTTCGGTTCTTTATCCCTACAAACGGTTAGCGTTTTTGTAAATATATTTAAAATGGTCGAAAATCCGGGCATGTATTCAGTAATGAGGAGAATTTCTGAATCAGTTCGGATTTTCTCATTTTAACTTAAACAATTGTTCGTTATAAAGCTGGATTAAAATCTATAGTTGCAGTTTTAAAATTGTTTGCGTAAAATGTTATAAGGAGTTATTAGTACCTGTTATTAAATGTAACTTAAGAGAAAGGGTGCAGATACATGTTATCTATCCAAGAAATGGAAGCTTTGATTGATAAACTAGATCAATCATCAATTGATGAATTTTCATACGAAGCAAATGGAGCAAAAATTAAATTAAAAAAACATCATTCTGTTGTACAAACTGTGACGAATGAAGCGGTACATATACCACAAACGCCACAAATAAAGGAACAGGTTGCTCCATCTATTGAAAAGCCTAGCCAATCAGAGCAGGCTACAGTTCAAGAGGAAAAACCAGTGGTAGAATCAAAGGATTATGATTTTGAAGTGGTATCACCAATGGTAGGTACTTTTTATAGTTCTCCTTCCCCTGATAAGCCTGCTTTTGTACAGGTAGGGGATCAAGTAAGTGAGAACACCGTTATTTGTATCGTAGAAGCAATGAAATTGTTCAATGAAATCGAAGCAGATGTAAAGGGTACTGTAACAGAAGTGTTAGTAGAAAACGGTGAATTAGTAGAATATGGTCAGCCGTTATTCCGTATTAAGACCGTATAAGGGGATGAAACTGTGATTAAGAAACTCTTAATTGCCAATCGTGGAGAAATAGCAGTCAGAATCATTCGTACTGCTAAAGAAATGGGAATGGAAACTGTCGCTATCTACTCAGAAGCGGATAGTGAAGCCCTACATGTACAAATTGCAGATGAAGCATATTGTATTGGACCGAAGTTGAGCAGTGAAAGCTATTTAAACTTTACCAACATTATGAGTGTTGCGACATTAACACAAGCTGATGCGATTCATCCGGGGTATGGATTTCTTTCTGAGAATGCTGATTTCGCTGAGATTTGCGAAGCTTGTAATGTGACATTTGTTGGTCCTAGTGCTTACGCTATTCAAAAAATGGGAACAAAGGATGTTGCCAGAGAAACCATGAAAGAGGCAGGTGTTCCTGTAGTTCCAGGTTCTAATGGCATTATCGCCGATGAAGAAGATGGATTAAAAGTGGCTAAACAAATTGGCTTCCCAGTTATTATTAAAGCAACTGCTGGTGGTGGCGGAAAAGGAATTCGTGTAGCTCGTAACGAAGAAGAACTTGTAAAAGGTATACAAGTGACACAAAATGAAGCAGAGAAAGCATTTGGAAATCCAGGTGTCTATATAGAAAAATATATCGAAGACTTTCGCCATGTAGAAATACAAGTATTAGCAGATAATCATGGAAATGCTATCCATCTAGGTGAACGTGATTGTACAGTGCAAAGACGTCTTCAGAAGCTAATAGAAGAAACACCTTCTCCCGCAATAAATGATGCCATGAGAGAAAAAATGGGAGAGGCTGCAGTGAAAGCAGCAAAAGCAGTAAACTATTCTGGTGCTGGTACAATTGAATTTATTTTTGATAATAAAGAAAATAAATTCTACTTCATGGAAATGAATACACGAATTCAAGTAGAACACCCAGTTACAGAAATGGTGACAGGTGTTGACTTAATAAGAGAGCAATTACTTATTGCGAATAACGAGAAGTTATCCTTCGAACAAGAGGACATAACCTTTAATGGTTGGGCAATGGAATGTAGAATCAATGCCGAAAACCCTGAAAAGGACTTTATGCCATCACCTGGAGAAATTAAAATGTATTTACCACCAGGCGGTCTAGGGGTACGCGTCGATTCTGCAGTATATCCTGGTTATAAAATTCCGCCATATTATGATTCCATGATCGCAAAGTTAATCACTTACGGAAAAACGAGAGAAGAAGCGATCAAAAAGATGGAACGAGCACTAGATGAGTACATCATAGAAGGGATCCATACAACCGTTCCTTTCCACCGAAGAATGATGGTCCATCCAGTGTTTAAAAATGGTGATTTTAATACAAGATTTTTGGAAAAGTATAGTATAATGGAAGAAGAATAAAAAATTATTTATCCTCATAGTTAGGAGGGATAATAATGGCAGAGAACAATTTATTAGATGTTGGTCAATCTCCGCAGCTTGGTAAGGTAGAAATTTCACCAGATGTGCTTGAAGTAATCGCAGGATTTGCCACTTTAGAAGTAAAAGGTGTTTCGAGCATGAGAGGGAACTTTGCATCTGGTGTGGCCGAGAAGCTGGGCAAAAAAGCACACGGAAAAGGAATCAAAGTAGAATTGAGAGACAGTGGTGTAACTGTTGACGTTCATACAGTGATTGACTATGGCTTCTCTATTCCTAAGGTTGCTGAGCAGATTCAAACAAGCATTAGACAAGCAATAGAGAATATGACTGCAATCTCTATTCAAGAGATAAATGTACATGTTGTGGGAGTACACATGGAACAAAATCCAGAAGAGTTAACTGAGTGAAAAATAAGGCTCAAGCTGATTAAAATTAATCGGCTTGAGCCTCTTTGTTCTCTGATTATGTTACAATGCCATCTCAATCAGCCACAAAATCAAAATTGAGAAGTTAAGTATTACTTATAAGGTTCTGATAAAGCAACTACTCAAAAGATGAAAGTCTTACTTTTTCAAAAGTGGTGTATAAAATTATTAAGGCCTTTTTCCATTATATAATTGGTAATCAAGCGTATAACATGATATTATTTGTAAATGAACCTAATGTGTCGGAAATTGGCATAGATCGTGATAAGGAGTATGGAATAAATGAAGCGGAGAATGGCACGTGAAAAAGCATTGCAAGTATTATTTTCAATTGATCAATCAGATTTTGATGCAGAAGAGTCTATGAAGTACATTATAGAGGACGAGTCCGATGATTTTCTGATAAGAATTGTCCATGGTGTCGTGAACCATCAACAAGAAATCGATAAGAAGATTTCTCAACATTTAGAAAAATGGTCACTACAACGACTTGCGGCAGTGGAAAGAACATTATTAAGAATTGCGACATATGAATTATTTTATGATAAAGATGCACCAGAGAATGTTGTCATCAATGAAGCGATTGAAATTGCTCATGTCTTTGGTGATGACCATTCAGGAAAATTTATAAATGGTGTACTTTCAAAAATGTTAAGGGGGAATTAAAATGTCAGCAGAAGTTATCTATGGCAGTGAACTGGCTCAATCGATGAGAGATGAAATGAAAGAAGAGGTTGTGAAATTAAGAGAACAAGGAATCGTACCAGGGCTAACAGTCATTTTGATTGGGGACGACCCTGCTTCTAAGTCATATGTTCGAGGGAAACAAAAGGCATCTGATTATGTTGGGGTAGATTCCGATCTCATGACACTTCCAGAGAGTACTACTGAAGAGGAGCTACTATCCCTTATAAAGAAATTAAATGAACAAGAGACGGTACATGGTATTCTTGTCCAATTACCACTTCCAAAGCATATCAATGAAGAGAAAATCATCGAAGCGATTTCTCCAGAAAAGGATGTAGATGGATTCCACCCGATCAATATTGGACGAATGATGACAGGAAAAGATACCTTTTTTCCATGTACGCCATTCGGTATTATCCAAATGTTAAAATCAAAAAATATTGAAATAGCTGGGAAGCATGCTGTCGTTATCGGTCGAAGTAATATTGTAGGAAAGCCAGTTGGACAATTATTACTAAATGAAAATGCTACCGTAACCTATTGTCATTCCAAAACTAATAATATGAAGGATTATATAGCTTCCGCAGATATCCTTATAGTAGCGGTAGGTATAGAGCATTTTATAAATGGGGATTTTATTAAAGAGGGTGCAGTTGTGATTGATGTAGGTGTTAATCGAACGGCAGAAGGTACTTTAACAGGCGATGTTAACTTTGATTCTGCCAAAGAAAAGGCAAGCTATATTACGCCAGTACCTAAAGGGGTAGGTCCAATGACTATCACGATGCTGTTACATAATACGATTAAGTCTGCCAAAATTGCTCACGGTGTATATAACGGATAGTTAGAAAACAATGAAATTCATTGGCTAAGCTTTTATACTATCTGCGAACAGATAAGTCCATTTAGATAGTATAAAAAGGTCATTCAACCACAGATGTTTGGGAATGGCCTTTTCTCTGCTTAAACAATTAAACGATAAAAGTGAGTGTGACGGATGGAACATAAGTACCTAACAGTTACAGCGTTGACTAAATATATAAAGAAAAAATTTGATGTGGATCATCATTTAACGAATGTTTACCTTAGAGGCGAGATTTCTAATTTTAAGCATCATAGTCGCGGTCATATGTATATGACGATCAAAGATGATATGGCAAGTATTCGAGCGGTAATGTTTCAAGGACAGAATAGCTTACTCAAATTCAAGCCGGAAAATGGTATGAAGGTGTTGTTACAAGGAAATATTAGTATTTTTGAAGCGAGTGGTCAGTACCAATTATATATTCAAGATATGCAACCAGATGGTATTGGTTCTCTTCATCTTGCATATGAACAACTGAAGGAAAAATTAAGACTAGAAGGACTGTTTAATACAGAACATAAAAAACAACTACCAACATTTCCAAAGAAAATTGCAGTGCTGACCTCACCAACTGGTGCTGCCATAAGAGATATTGTGACAACTCTAGAACGAAGATATCCGTTAGTTGATCTCATCATTATTCCAATCTTAGTACAAGGGAAATTTTCTGCAAAATCAATTGTGGAAGGGATTGAAAAAGCGAACAAGCTTACCGGTATTGATACCATTATTCTAGGGCGTGGTGGAGGATCCATAGAAGAATTATGGTCTTTTAATGAAGAGATTGTCGCAAGAGCTATTTTTGTATCTGAGGTTCCAATTATCTCTGCTGTTGGTCATGAAACGGACTTTACTATTAGTGATTTAGTTGCAGACGTCCGGGCAGCAACCCCAACAGGAGCTGCAGAATTAGCTGTTCCATCTAGATTGGATCTTTCTGAACGAGTGATACAGCTGAATAGAATGTTAGAGCATTCATATCAACAACAATTAAAGCAAGCAAACGAGAAGCTTCAACGGATCAAACAAACCACTGTTTTTCGTTTTCCGAAGCGATTTTTAGAAGAAAAAGAACTATTACTTGATCGGATCGTTGAAGAGCATCAACAAAAAACGGAATTATTCATGAAGGCGAAAAAGGATAGATGGAATTTGCTCCATACACAGCTTCAATACGTTCGGCCTCAATTAATCATTCGACAAAGAAGAGAGCGATGGTTACAATTTGATGAAAGACTAAAAAATAATATAGTAAGGATTCTGCAAGATAAAAAAATCCAGTTTACTAATAAACTAAATCAATTAGAATTATTAGACCCAACAAAGATTATGCGAAGAGGTTATTCTATTGCGTATTCCAATGAAGATGAGATTATCTATCAATCAGAACAACTATCGATAAATGACGAAATTAAGGTAAAGTTATCTGATGGAGTTATCCACGCTAATGTGACTAAAATAGAGGAGAAGTGATCGTATGACAAAAAATAAAGACGAGCTTTCTTTTGAAGAAGCTTTGTCTAAACTAGAGGAAATCGTCAATAAAATGGAAGAGGGAGATATTCCGCTAGAGCAAGCAATGAATTATTATGCGGAAGGTTCAAAATTATCGAAAATTTGTCATGATAAATTAGTAAAGGCCGATCAACAGCTACAGGAAATAATGAATGAAAAAGGGGAACTTATTAGCTTTGACATGCAGGAGGAAAAATAGGTGAAAGAAGAGCTCTTACAATATATAACAATAGAAAAAGAAAAAATGAATCAATTACTGCTTCAGTATATAGATACTCTTAATATTCCTGAGAGATTAAAACGGTCTACGAAATATTCTATCAATGCTGGTGGTAAAAGGCTACGTCCTATCCTAATGAGGCTAACATGCGAAGGGCTTCAAGGAAACTGTGAGAAAATTTATCCTGCAGCAGTTGCATTGGAAATGATCCACACGTATTCCTTAATTCATGATGATCTTCCTGCAATGGATGATGATATGTATCGAAGAGGAAAATTAACCAATCATCGTCAATTCGATGAAGCCACTGCCATTCTGGCGGGCGATGGTTTGCTCACGAATAGTTTTCAAGTGATTGCTTCCGCAAACGTATACAATGCAGAGGAAAAAGTATATTTAATCAACAGGCTAACTGAAGCAAGTGGAATGGAAGGAATGGTTGGCGGACAATTGTTAGATATGGAAGCAGAGCAACAAGAGATTACTATCGAACAGTTAGAGCAAATTCATCGGTTAAAAACGGGCTGCTTATTGTCGTTCGCTATTGATGCTGGGAGCTATTTGGCAGGAGCAAATGACAAGACACGCTCCATATTGCGACAATTCGCTGAGTATATCGGTTTAATCTTCCAAATTCAGGATGACATTTTGGACGTAGTAGGGGATCAGCATCTAATGGGCAAAGCTTCTGGTAGTGATCAAGGTAATAGTAAAAGCACCTACCCTTCTGTTTTAGGCTTAGATGGGGCCATTTCACATAAGAAGAGTTATGTAAACAAAGCTAAACAATGTCTAGAGCAGGCAGGATTAAAAGGTTCCAGATTGGAAGGGCTAACTGACTATTTAAGTGAAAGAGATTTGTAAAGATTGAGTAAAGCTTGAAATTATGTTAGAATAAAAGTAACAAAGTGGAATGGTGCAGTATTCTAGTCAATCCTCCATTTCTGAAGGCAGGCCTAAAAATCTGCCAAAGGGCACATCGATGAAGTTCCTTGTGTTGGCTTGAGGCGCCCAGCCTTGGGTCGATGCTGGGAGTTAAGGTTGAAGGGCGATCCACAAAGGCATGTGGGCGAAGACCCTTCTTCCGCGGAGGCCCATCACTGTTTTCTTTTCTTAGCCAAGTAAAGAGAATGGAATGGGGTATGAACCTATCGAATAGGGATCGGGTATTTCTATTCATAGCGTAGCCTGCCTTGAGTGGTACGAAGGGGATTATAGGCAATAGAGTGTTTCATTTTGGATGGCCACTAATTTGGGACACGTTTTCTATATGAAATTCGTACTGCAAAAGAGGCTAGGAAATGGTCAAAGGTTGCTGAGGAAATCTCCTAGACTGTTCCAAATGGAAGTTTAAGAAGGATTATAGTACGGACTGAGTGGTAATCCAGTCTAGCTGTTGGTGACAACGCTAAGATATGTTTAAAGGGGAACCGCCAAAGTGGCAACACTTGGTACATATCTGGGAAAACCTACTGGACCTAAGCCGTAGTCTTTACTTCTTAAATGACCATTCCGCATCATACATAATAATAATGTTAAACACTTTAACGGGGTTCGTTATGAATAAAAAACAATTGCAAAAGTCGATAAAATTTAGCCTTAGTATTGCCGTTATCACATTTGTGTTAGCGGCTATTTTTTCAGTTGTTTCTTCATCCATACTAAGTGGAGTTATGTCTGTTGTAGGTTTACTAATCGTATTATTCATTGTATTGATTGGTGTATTCTTTGATATGTTAGGAATTGCGGCAGCAGCAGCTGATGAGGCACCTTTTCACGCTATGGCTGCTGAGAAGGTAAGTGGCGCAAAGCATGCTGTACTGATTGTGAGAAATGCAGACCGCTTCGCAAGTTTTTGTAATGACGTGATTGGTGATATTTCTGGTATTATTAGTGGTACAGCATCTGCAGTCGTTGTCTTACAAATTGCTAATGTATTCGGATATGAGGAAGGTACTAGCATTCAAATTACCATCTCAGTAATTCTCACAAGTCTTGTAGCAGCTTTAACAGTGGGTGGGAAAGCTTTAGGCAAATATTTTGCTATTAATTCTTCGACACAAATTATTTTCTTAGTCGGTAAAATAATTGCATTTTTAGAGGAAAGACTTAAAATAAAAGTATTATCAAAAAGTTAAAGATACAGAATCTTAATAGGGAGGATTCCATCATGGATCTTACCAAAATCAAGCAACCGAATTTTTTAAAACATTTAACAAAAAAAGAACTAGAAGATCTCGCATATGAAATCAGACAATTTCTCATTAATAAGCTCTCGGTAACAGGAGGGCATTTAGGGGCTAATTTGGGTGTTGTAGAGCTAACACTTGCTTTGCACAAGCATTTTAACAGTCCCACTGATAAGCTAATATTTGATGTTGGACATCAATCCTACATTCATAAAATTTTAACAGGTAGAACGGAACAATTTGATACACTGCGACAATATAACGGGCTATGTGGATTCCCGAAAATGTCAGAAAGTAAACATGACGTATGGGAAACCGGACATAGTTCCACCTCCTTATCTGCTGCTATGGGGATGGCGATTGCACGTGATATGCAAGGACTGGATTATGCAGTTGTTCCAATTATTGGTGATGGTGCTTTAACAGGCGGGATGGCACTGGAAGCGTTGAATCATATCGGTCACGAGAAAAAGAACATGACCGTGATTTTAAATGATAATGAAATGTCGATAGCGGGTAATGTAGGAGCATTGCACAAGGCACTTGGAAGAATGAGAAGTGCAGGTAAGTACAATCGAATGAAGGATGAAATAGAAGTACTAATGAAACGGATACCAGCAGTTGGGGGGAAGATCGCACAAACTGCTGAAAGAGTAAAAGACAGTATGAAATATTTCATGGTACCAGGTATGTTATTTGAAGAGTTTGGATTTACTTATTTCGGTCCCGTTGATGGACATGATTTCAAGGCACTAGAAGAAAACCTACAATATGCATCTAAAACGGAAGGCCCAGTATTAGTTCATGTCATCACTCAAAAAGGAAAAGGTTACCAGCCGGCAGAAACAGATCAAAAAGATAAATGGCACGGTGTTGGTCCATATAAAATTGATTCTGGAGAAAAAATCAAGCCAGTAGATGATAAGCCTGCCTGGAGCCAAGTTGTAAGTGATACATTAGAAAAAATCGCAGAAAAGAATGAGAAGCTTGCTGTGATCACGCCAGCAATGGTACTTGGTTCCAAATTAGATAAATTTCAAGAGCACTTCCCGAAGAGACTATTTGATGTTGGTATTGCTGAACAGCATGCTACTACAATGGCCGCAGGTTTAGCAACTCAAGGAATGAAACCATTCCTGGCCATTTATTCTACCTTTTTGCAACGTGCCTATGATCAAATGGTTCACGATGTCTGCCGCCAGAATTTAAATGTTGCTTTTGGGATTGATCGAGCAGGACTAGTTGGAGCAGATGGAGAAACACATCAAGGGGTATTTGACATCGCCTTTTTGCGTCATTTACCTAATATGGTGCTGATGATGCCAAAAGATGAAAATGAGTGTCAACATATGGTGAACACAGCAATTGAATACGAAGATGGACCGATTGCCTTACGTTTTCCAAGAGGGAATGGACTAGGTGTAGAAATGGATTCAACATTAAAAAATATCCCTATCGGTAAATGGGAGGTTCTCACTACAGGTAAGGATGCTGTTATACTAACCTTTGGTACAACAATTGAAATGGCAATGGCTGCAAGTATTCAGCTTGCCAAAAAAGGTATGAGTATTGAAGTAATTAATGCACGTTTTCTAAAACCATTAGATGAGGAAATGCTGCACGATGTAATGAAAAGAAATATACCGATTCTAACTATAGAGGAATCCGTTCTACAAGGTGGATTTGGAAGTTCTATTTTAGAATTTGCTGAAGAAAATCAATACCATCCAACGATAAAACGAATGGGAATTCCTGACCGTTTTATTGAACATGGAAGTGTGCAACAGTTATTAGAAGAAATTCATTTAACAAAAGAACAAGTGATTGAGGAATTGACGAATATGCTACAAATGGATAATAATAAGCAAAAAAGGGCTTGATAATAAATGGCTAATAAAATACGGATTGATCAACTCATTGTAGATCGAGGATTAATCGAATCAAGAGAAAAGGCAAAAAGATCCATTATGGCGGGTTTAGTATTTTCTAATGGCCAAAGAATAGACAAGCCTGGAACAAAGGTTTCCGATGATATTGATATTCAAGTTAAAGGTAAATTATTTCCTTATGTTGGACGTGGTGGACTAAAGTTAGAAAAAGCGATCAAGACATTTCATCTGGACCTAAAGGAAAAGATAATGATCGATGTCGGGTCCTCTACTGGCGGATTTACGGATTGCGCCTTACAAAATGGTGTTAGTCTAAGCTATGCTGTTGATGTAGGCTATAATCAGCTCGACTGGAAATTAAGGAATGATCCACGCGTTATTGTTATGGAAAGAACGAATTTTCGGTATGTAACTATTGACATGCTTGAGGATAAGCAACCTGACTTTGCTACAGTTGATGTCTCCTTTATTTCTTTAAAATTAATTTTACCACCGTTGTTTAAGCTATTAAAAGAAAACAGTGACTGTGTGATCTTAATCAAGCCACAGTTTGAGGCAGGTAAAGAAGAAGTTGGCAAAAAAGGGATTGTACGAGAGGCTGCCATACACGAAAGAGTATTAAATGATATTCTAACATTTTCGCACCAAACAGGCTTTGAATTTCTTAATCTTACGTTCTCTCCGATAACTGGAGGGGATGGAAATATTGAGTTTTTAGCATGGTTAAGGAAAAGTTCTGTTAACGAATGCAGCTTACCAGAAATGGTGGGACAAATTAAAGAAGTTGTACAGACAGCACATCTAGAATTAAACAAAAAAGATTAGGACTACCTATTTACAGTAGTCCGTTTTCGTATGGGATACCTTATTGTTGGAGGATGAGGATATGAACAAAGCACAAAGGCATATAAAAATTAGAGAAATTATTACAGAAAATGAAATCGAGACACAAGATGAACTTGTCGATCAGTTTCGTCAGTTAGGCTATACGATAACCCAAGCAACTATTTCCAGAGATATTAAAGAATTACACCTTGTGAAAGTTCCTACTGCGGATGGCAGATATAAGTATAGCTTACCAGCAGATCAAAAGTTTAATCCTTTAAATAAACTTAGAAGGTTGATCATGGATGCTTTTGTAAGTATTGATATCGCTTCACATTTTATAGTAATGAAAACACTGCCGGGAAATGCCCAAGCTATGGGGGCATTGATCGATAATTTAAGCTGGGATGAAATTATGGGAACCATCTGTGGGGATGATACGATCTTAATCATTTGTAAAACAGTGAAAGATGCAGAATTGATGAAATCTAAATTTTTAGAAATGCTTTAATTCTGTATTAATTTGTTAATGGGAGTTTCTTTTTGATGGGAGTGTGGGTATGTTAACAGAGCTTTCGATTAAAAATTTTGCCATTATAGAAGAAATGTCGATTACCTTCCAAAAAGGCTTAACAGTACTGACTGGAGAAACTGGTGCAGGTAAATCAATCATTATTGATGCCTTAGGGTTACTTATTGGGGGAAGAGGATCGGTTGAATATATTCGCTTTGGTGAGAAAAAAGCAGAGCTAGAAGGACTTTTTATTATGGAGGAAAGTAATCATCCTGTGTTTCAAAAGGCAAATGAACTAGGTATCGAAATTATGGAAGATCAAATGCTCGTATTACACCGAACTATTTCACAAACTGGTAAAAGCATTTGTCGAATAAATGGTAAGCTAGTGACATTAGCTATATTGAAGGAAATAGGTCAGTTACTCATTGATATTCACAGTCAACACGAAACACAATCATTGTTGAATGTGGATAAACATATTGAATTGCTTGATTCTTATTACCAAGTAAACGATCCACAATTTCTAAAGGAATACGAGGAATTATATCATAAATGGAGCCAACTAAAGAAAGACTATAAAGAACAAAATCAAAATGAAAAAGAATTAGCTCAAAGGTTAGACCTTCTAACTTTTCAATTAAATGAAATTCAATCGGCAAATTTAATCCCAAAAGAAGATGACGAACTGTTAGAGGAAAGAAACACCTTAGTTCATTTTGAACGAATTTTTCAGAGCTTAAAGGATGCGTATAATGGATTACATGGAGAAATGCGGGGATTGGATTGGTTATCACATACAGCCAATCATTTAGAAGCAGCAGGAGAAAACAATCAAGAATTGCAGAAGCTATACGAAGACTATATTGATCATTATTATATGATTGAAGAAATATCCTACAAAATTAGGCAGCATATTGATGGGATGGAATTTGATCCGGAAAGACTAGAATTTATCGAATCACGATTAAATGAACTTAACCAGTTGAAGAAAAAATACGGATCAAATGTAGAGGAAATTATGGAATATAGTGCCACCATCGAAGAAGAACTGGAAACCATTAAAAATCGAGATGAGCATTTATTAAGATTAGAGCAGAGGTTTAAAGAATTAACAGAGGATTTACTTTTAGAAGCAAAGCAGCTCCATGATGTGCGTGTAAAAGCAGCCAAGGGATTGGAGAAGGCTGTTTTAAAGGAGTTAAAAGAATTATATTTGGAAAAGGCAAATTTTATTGTAGAAGTGGCGTATACCAAATCTGACCAGAATGAGCTAATGCTTGATGGTTCATCGGTTCGACCAAATAATAAAGGAATTGATCGAATTCATTTCTATATATCCACAAATCCAGGTGAACCACCAAAAGAATTGAACAAGATCGCTTCAGGCGGTGAAATGTCACGTATCATGCTAGCGATGAAAAATATATTTGCCCAGCATCAAGGGATTACAAGTGTTATTTTCGATGAGGTTGATACAGGTGTAAGTGGCCGAGTTGCCCAAGCGATGGCAGAGAAAATGTATAATATTTCGATTGATTCACAAGTACTCTGTATTACTCATTTGCCACAGGTTGCAGCAATAGCAGACACTCATTTGCGAATCGAAAAGCATATGAATCATGATCGAACTACTACGTCCGTTACAGAATTATCCCGTGAAGATCGCATCGCCGAGATTGGGAAAATGATTACTGGTGAAGAATTAACAGAAGCATCTAAACAACACGCAAAAGAATTAATTGAGATGAATAAAAGCCGCTGAGGAAAAAGGATAAAAACTCCACCGATGGCAAACTCCTATTAGAAATGTGGAAAACATCACCCGAAATTGTTAAGTTTAAACGGGTTTAAAAAACCCCTTAAAAGGTCAAATTAGATATACAGATGAAATTGAATCTGTACTAACAAGGAGGGTGATGTGATGAAGACTGACTGGATTAGAAAAGGAATAGGACTAATACTCCTTGTCTCTTTATTTGCACTTCCATGGTTGACACCATTTCAAATATATCTTTCCATTCCCAATCAAATAAAAACATTCGAAGGCTTACATGATATTAGCTTGCCTACTTTAGGTAATTCCATAGAACTTCAAGCTGAGAATGAGCAAACAGTTCAACATGCAACGGACATTATTCCATTTTCCTTTGCGGAAAGTGGAGAGCAAGAAGTTGTTTACACTTTTTCTGATATTCCTGTAAAAAAGGTGGATATCTCTGTTTATGAGGATATCCGTATAGTGCCAGGAGGACAATCGATAGGGATTAATTTGCACACACAGGGGGTTCTAGTTGTTGGACATCATCTTGTCTCCACAGAAGAAGGTGATCTGTCTCCTGGTGAAAAAGCGGAAATAAAGGTCGGAGATAGTATTGTCAGTATAAATAATCAGCCAATAAAGGAAATGGAGCAAGTAGCCCCGTTAGTAAAAGAAGCTGGTGAAAATAAAAAAGATCTTGATGTAGAGATAAAACGTGGAAATAAAACGATTCAAACGAGTTTGACACCTCAATATGATACAGATGATCAAGAGTTCCAAATAGGGCTTTATATTAGGGATACAGCAGCTGGGATTGGTACAATGACCTTTTATGAACCAAATTCCAAAAAGTATGGCGCACTTGGTCATATTATTTCAGATATGGATACAAGAAAACCGGTTGAAATAAATGATGGAACGATTGTGAAATCAAAAGTTACGGAAATTCAGAAAGGGGAAAATGGTGTTCCCGGAGAAAAGAGAGCCAATTTTGATGTTAACGAAAGTGAACTTGGCAATATTACGAAAAATACACCTTTTGGAATTTTTGGTACATTAAATGGAAAAGTAGAGAAAAGTAAGTGGAATGAACCGATGCCGATAGCATTACCAAATCAAGTCAAAGAAGGGCCAGCCAAAATTTTGACAGTTATTGATGGAGAGAAAGTGGAAGCATTTGATGTGGAAATTGTCAATACAGTAGCCCAAGAATCACCTGCAACAAAGGGTCTCATCCTCAAAATAGTCGATGATCGTTTGTTGGAAGCTACTGGAGGCATTGTTCAAGGAATGAGTGGAAGTCCAATTATTCAAGACGGGAAAGTAATCGGAGCAGTAACCCATGTTTTTGTCAATGATCCGACATCTGGATATGGGGTTCATATTGAGTGGATGCTAAACGAAGCTGGAATAGATATATATAAAGAAGATAAAAAGGCAAGTTAGAGGAATGGTTATCAGGAAAAGCATTATCCTGATAACCATTTTTTTGTACGCATAAAATTCGTAGCAAAGGTGCCAATTATAAGCAAAACTAGGCATTTACCAAAGAAGATCGAATACAAGCTTTTCTAAGTGTTCATTCATCTTGTAGTCACTAGAAAATATTGTTATAATAACAATTAAAGATTATTCGACAAAACCAATCCATACCATGGGTAAACAAAATGAAAATAGTCGAAAAATGAAGATAATTAAAGCAAATAGAAAAAAATAAAAGTTTTTCTAATGAAAAGCAGGAATTATTAAGCTTTTGTCGAAAATATAATAGTGTAAAGCAATTGTTGAAGGAGGAGCTTTTTAGTGGAAAAGTCTAAAGTATTGTTAGTCGATGATAATAGGGAACTTGTTCAATTAATGGAAGAGTACTTAGGGGATCAAAATGATATGGAGGTTGTAGGAAAGGCTTACAATGGTAAAGAATGCCTTGATATGATAGAGGATGTGCGCCCTGATGTAGTCGTATTAGATATCATTATGCCACATGTTGATGGATTAGCGGTTTTGTCAAAAATTAAGCAATCTGAGCATACGAAACATATCCATGTCATTATGCTAACAGCTTTTGGTCAAGAAGATGTGACCAAAAAAGCAGTAACCTTAGGTGCTTCTTATTTTATTTTAAAACCATTTGACCTAGAGCATTTAGCTGAGCAAATCAGACAGGTGCATGGAATGCAGCCTTCCATACATAACAATGAGATCAAAACATCTACAAACCATTCTAAAAAGTTCGATTTAGAGACAAGTATTACACATATTATCCACGAGATTGGTGTTCCTGCCCATATTAAAGGTTATATGTACTTAAGAGAAGCCATAACAATGGTTTATAACGATATTGAGTTATTAGGATCGATCACCAAAGTATTATACCCAGATATCGCATCTAAATATAACACAACTGCTTCTCGGGTTGAGCGTGCTATACGCCACGCAATTGAAGTAGCATGGAGTAGAGGGAACATTGATTCCATATCGTCTTTATTCGGCTATACGGTAAGTGTTTCTAAAGCAAAGCCGACAAATTCAGAATTTATAGCAATGGTTGCTGACAGACTTAGACTAGAACATAGAGCTTCATAATATTGCAATTTCACTCTTTTACAAGAGAAAGAGCAGGATTCTTTTCTCTTGTAAAAGAGTTTTTTTGTTATCAGAACCTAATCATATGACAAAAACTGGGAGATATAAAAAAACAAATGCGCTCTCCTATAATATAGGTAGAAATAGTCCAGTATTTTTGCAACAGATGCGATCTATCTCGATAAACGTGTATATCCTCCTATATATTTTGAATTAGACATCACTTTTATATAACAAAATATTGCGAAGTATGATAATATTTTTAATGTCATAAAAATAAATATTGGAGAGGTTATAACATGAAAGTAGCAAAATTTGGAGGAAGTTCAGTTGCAAATGCTGAACAACTGCGTAAAGTAGCAAATATTATTCAAGATGATCGAGAAAGAAAGGTAATTGTTGTTTCAGCGCCAGGAAAAAGATTTTCAGAAGATACAAAAGTAACAGATTTGTTAATTGAATTGGGAGATGCCTATTTAAAAAATGAACCATATGATTCAAAATTACAAAAAATCTTAGATCGTTTTCAAGAAATTACAACAGAACTTCAAATTTCTGATCGTGTTATCAAGGAAATTGAAGATGGCATACATTCTATCTTATCTTCAGATGATAGTGATGCATTAAAAATGGATGCATTAAAAGCAACGGGTGAGGATTCTCTCGCAAAAGTTTTAAGTGTTTATTTGCAATCACTAGGTTTAAAGGCCGCTTACTTAAATCCTAAGAATGCAGGGATTTTTGTAAGTGATAATCCAGGAAGTGCTCAAATTTTAGATGAAAGCTATGAGCATCTGTATAAATTAAGAAATCGCGATGATATTGTCGTCATCCCTGGATTTTTCGGTTACACGTTAGATGGAAAACTGATTACATTCTCAAGAGGAGGATCAGATATTACTGGATCCATTGTCGCTGCTGGAGTTAGAGCTGACCTATATGAGAATTTCACAGATGTAGACTCCGTCTATTGTGTCAATCCCAATATTGTTGAAAATCCAAAAGAAATCACTTCACTAACATATAAAGAAATGCGTGAATTGTCTTATGCAGGCTTCTCTGTTTTCCATGACGAAGCATTAATTCCTGCTTTCAAAGCAGATATACCGGTTTGTATTAAGAATACGAATAATCCTCAAGGAATGGGAACTATTATCGTTGCTCAAAAAGCTGCACAACCTAATCCTGTAGTAGGTATCGCTAGTGATACAGGCTTTGTAAGTATTTATGTTAGCAAATATTTAATGAATAGAGAGCTTGGTTTTGGTCGCAAACTATTGACGATATTAGAGGATGAAGGTATCTCCTTTGAACATACCCCTTCTGGAATTGATGATATTTCTGTCATTGTAAGAGAATCACGCATGCCAAAGGATAAGGAAGAGCGTGTCATTGCCCGTATCAAAAAAGAATTAAAGCCAGATACGGTTCATGTGGATCGTGATCTTGCTTTAATTATGGTAGTAGGGGAAGGAATGGACAGTACTGTTGGTTTAGCTGATAAAGCTACACATGCTTTTGCTAAAGCGAACGTTAATTTAGAAATGATTAACCAAGGATCCTCTGAGGTATCGATGATGTTTGGAATTAAAGCATCAAAGGTAAACGAATCAGTAAGAGCATTATATGAAATGTTCTTTCAATAAAAGGAATTTATAAACTGAATAAAATAAAAAACAACAGGCTACGAACGATACCTGTTGTTTTTTCCTCCTTTTATCAATTGACGCTTTCGATCCCGATGTAAAATGAACCCACCGATAAATGCAAGTCCCCCAATAAACAAAATGAGACCAATAATAAATTGAATAATAATATGAAAAAAGATGACGGTTAATTCCCCGAAGAAAGCATCACGCATCAGCTTAATACCGTAAGTGGCTATGATGGCTGGCATCACTAGTAATAGTAATGCAATAATTCTCATGTCTTATTCCCCATTCTATGTTACCTAATCCTATTTTTTATTAGTATAGCATAATCTCAATCATTATGAAATTCATGTTATTACTTGCTAATTATTGCATATAATATTATTATAAAAGTGCGCAAAAAAATGCAGGGTGTGATGAAAATGTCTGCAAAATCTCTTGTTAAGGATGCAGTTCATGTTGAAAATCTTCCGTATGGAGCACTAATTATTAATACGGACGGGATCGTTAAGGAAGCAAACGAAAAGGCAACATCACTATGGAAACAACCTTTAATTAATCAGCCTTGGAATGATTTGATTGAAGAGGATTCGATATCAAAGGTATTGCAACAGAGAAAGGTATTGCATCGAATTGAGCAAATTACAAAAAATAAAAAGAAACTTTTTACCACTTATAGCCCTTTATTAGATGAACAAAAACGTACGATAGGAGTACTATTACTTTGTGAAAATTTCGAAAATTATGTAGGAAATCTTACTGCACATGCCGATTTGTTTTCCATGGAGGAAATCTTTACAGTACTAGCTAACCATGTTGATTTTGCTGCTTCTTTTCAACTTATAGAGCAATTACAACCAATACATAATACTAATTGGACACAATTAATCCATTCATTTGAAATTGAAGATCGTAAAAAGATAGAAGCAAAAGTAAAGCACGTTCAATCCATCACTTTTCAGGATCGAAGAGTTGTGAGTGAATCGATCCGAATTGGACAATGGGAGCAAGAGATAAAAATAAGCTCCACTCCAGCCTTTATTAGAGGTAGGCTAATAGGATGTCTAATGATGATGCAAAACTTAAGTGAAATAAAAAAAGAAGCGCAAAAATTAGAGCAAGCTAAGCGATTAATTAGAAACTTGGAAAAGACATTCACTTTTGAAGATTTTATCGGTCAATCGTTCGAGATTAAAATGGCGAAGGAACACGGTAAATTATACGCAAAAACAAATGCCCCTCTATTTATAGAAGGAGAGACAGGAACTGGCAAGCGAATGCTAGCCCATATCATCCATTTTGCCAGTAATCGAAGTAAGCATCCATTTCGCCATATTCGTAACGATGGTCAAAATGTCAAGAAGCTGGAGGAACTACTCTTCGGTAACCAACAGCAAAAAGGCATCATAGAAACAGTTAAAAACGGAACACTCTTTATCGAAGAGATTACCGCTATACCGATAAATATACAATTGCAATTGGTAGAATTATTTCAAAACAATAAATATAATATTCGCTTAATCGTGAGTACTAGTAGAAAGGATATAAGGCAGAAGCTCGATTCAAAGTTTGCAGAGATGTTCCTTCGCTTTCCTATTCATTTACCGTCATTAAAGAAAAGAAGAGAGGATTTAACTTTATTAGTGAATCATTTTATTACACAAAATAATTTGAAATATGGTATGAATATTAAAACAGCTGATGAAAATGTATTCGATTATTTTTACACATACGATTGGCCTAAAAATGTGTCAGAGCTAAAGTATTGGATGGATATAGCTTTTACTCATGCTGATTCATTAACAGAAGTATTAACTCTTGATCACTTTCGATCATTCATAGTAAACAAGCAAAAGGATATTTCGATTGATGATTCTCTTCCTTTGCAATCAGCTATGGATTTGTTCGAAAAAAAATATATATTGCAAATGTTAGAAAAATGTAAATATAACAAAACACAGACTGCTAAATCATTGGGAATTTCAGTTCGAAATTTATACTATAAAATGGATAAATATCAGATCAATAGGGAGAGTTCATAGCCAATGTCGAATAGCTATCGGGTTTTAGTAATTAATCCATTACTTTATACGACTAGAATTGCCGTATTCGAGAATGAACAAAATTTATACGAAGAAGAATTACCCCTTTCACTTCACGATGTAAATTTAGATATCTATGAACAGGTTCATATTAGAAGGGATGCAATATTTCAAGCATTTCGAGAAATTGGCTTAAACATTTCATCCGTAGATGCTGTTTGTGGCAGAGGTGGTTTACTTCAACCAATCAGTGGTGGAACATATGTTGTAACCGAAAAGATGATTGAAGATTTGTTTCAATCCATTAATGGAAAGCATGTTTCCAATTTAGGGGCAATTTTGGCTAATGAAATCGCTAGTAATCTTAATATTGATGCATATATTGTTGACCCCGTTGTAGTGGACGAGATGACGACCATTGCAAAAAGAACAGGAATACCTACTATTCAAAGGAAGAGTATTTTTCATGCATTAAATCAAAAATCAGTAGCTCGGGAAATAGCTGAACTATCTAATTCTAACTATGATGAGATGAATTTAATTATTGCACATATGGGTGGCGGTGTAACAATTGGAGCCCATGCCAATGGCAAAGTAGTTGATGTCAATAACGGCTTTGATGGAGAAGGACCCTTTTCATTAGAGAGAGCAGGCAGTATTCCAAATAATGAATTAATTAATTTGAGCTATCAACATCATGATCAAAATATGCTAAAGGAAATGATTATACATCAAGGTGGTATATATGCATATTTAGGAACAAATAAAGCAAGGGATGTAAAGGATCTGGTGGAAGCTAACGATAATAAAGCTATTTTAGTAATAGAAACACTTGCTTACCAAGTAGCTAAAGAAATAGGTAAAATGGCTGTAGTTCTTGAAGGGAATGTTGACAAAATAGTTCTAACAGGCGATTTAGCAGAGATTCACTATTTAAATCAAAAAATAATGAATCGTGTTAGTTGGATTGCAGACGTCCATGAATATCCTGGCGAGAATGTAATGCTAGCTTTATCAAGAGGAGCCTTAAGAGTTTTAGAAGGTACGGAAATACCAAAAGAGTATGAGAAAGAAATAAAGGATGATGGAGAATGGCAAAAGAATATGATCTGGTCCTATTAGGTGGCGGAACCGGAGGCTATGTTACCGCAGCAAGAGCAGCACGCTTTGGATTAAAAACAGCAATTGTGGAAAAGGAAAAACTAGGCGGCACTTGTCTTCATAAAGGCTGTATACCTACAAAAGCATTGCTGAAAAGTGCAGAAGTTTTCCAACAGGTAAAGAATGCAAAACAATTTGGTGTGGAAGTGAAGGAAACACAATTTCATTTGAATCAAGCAATAGAACGAAAGAATCAAATTATTAACACCCTACATAATGGTGTAAAATCTTTAGTTCAAAGTGCAGAAATCGATGTCTATCAAGGGTATGGCAGAATTTTAGGTCCTTCCATATTTTCTCCGATGGCAGGTAGTATCTCCGTAGAATATCAAGATGGAAGAGAAAATGATATCTTAGTACCAAAAAATGTAATTATTGCAACAGGTTCTGCACCAAATACGTTACCAGGCTTGGAGATTGATGGGGAAAAAGTCATCACATCTGATCATGCTCTTACATTAAATGAGCTACCAACTTCCATTATGATTGTTGGTGCAGGAGTAATTGGCGTAGAATGGGCATCCTTCTTCCAAGATGTTGGTGTAGAAGTAACGCTAATAGAAGCGGAGGAACAAATTTTACCTCACATGGATCAAGATATTTCGTCTGAGATGAGTAAATTGTTAACTAAAAGAGGGATTCAAGTATTAACCAATACAGCTGTTGATCCGAATACGCTACGTAAACAAGATCAGGTCGAGGTTGAAACAACCAATGGAAAAAAAATCAAAACAGATCTCATGCTAGTTGCTGTCGGTAGAAAAGCAAACACTCAAAATATCGGTTTAGAAAATACCGATATTCGAACATCAAGCAATGGTTTTATTGAAGTCAATAAATATTTTCAAACAAAGGAATCTCATATATATGCAATTGGCGATGTTAATGGAGGGAAACAACTAGCACATGCTGCGACATATGAAGGCAATATTGCAGTCGAACATATTGCTGGTAATTATCCAAGCTTATTAAAAGAAACAGCTATCCCTTCATGTGTTTATGGCAAAATTGAAATTGCAACAATAGGATTATCTGAATCTGATGCAAAGCTTCAAGGAAAAACAGTCGAAATATCCAAAACATCTTTCCAAGCAATAGGAAAAGCTCATGTAAACGGAGATGTAAGTGGTTTTGCTAAGATTATTTTGGACAAGAATAATGATGATGTATTAGGTGTTCACTTGATTGGAAAAAATGTGACAGAATTAATAGGTCAAGCTAGTTTAATCCAATATTTTGATGGATCAGGGATAGAAACATCTGAAGCGGTATACCCACATCCGTCATTAAGTGAGATTATTGGAGAAGTTGCTTTAGCAGCTGAGGGGAGGAAAATTCATGGTTAACTTAAAAAATAATAGCTTATTGAATGAGGAAACATTGTTAGAAATGTATAGAGAAATGCTCTTAGCTAGAAGAATAGATGAAAGAATGTGGTTGTTAAATCGTTCTGGCAGTATACCGTTTGTTGTCTCAGGCCAAGGACAGGAAGCACTACAAATAGCTGCAGCGGCGGCACTGGATAATCAAGTCGATTATGTCCTGCCCTATTACCGAGATCTAGGTGTTGTGATCCATTTTGGCATGTCAACAAGAGAAATATTCTTACAAGCTTTTGGAAAAGCCGAGGATCCAAACTCTGGCGGGAGACAGATGCCTAGTCACTTCGGTCAACGAAAAAACCGAATTGTCACAGGCTCTTCTCCTGTAACTACACAAGTTCCACATGCTGTAGGCTTTGCTTTAGCTGCCAAAATGGAAAATAAATCACTCGTTAGTTTTGTTACACTTGGGGAAGGTTCATCAAATCAAGGAGATTTTCATGAAGGGTTAAATTTTGCTGGTGTTCATAAACTACCTGTCATTTTTATGGTAGAAAATAATAAATACGCCATTTCTGTACCATTAAACAAACAAGTAGCATGTGAAAAAATTTCCGATCGTGCAATAGGTTATGGTATGTATGGGATAACTGTAGACGGCAATGACCCAATTACGGTGTATCAAGCAGTAAAAGAAGCAAGGGAGCGTGCTTTAAAAGGGGAAGGACCGACCTTAATTGAAGCAACTTCCTATCGTTTAACCCCACATTCAAGTGATGATGATGATATGACGTATCGAACGAAAGATGAAGTGACAACCGCTCGAGAGACTGATGGTATTTGGTTATTTAAGCAGGCACTGCAAGAAGAGAATATTTTGACAGAGGATTTGGAACAGGAAATGGAAGAAAAAATAAAACAAGAAATAAACGAAGCAACCAGTTATGCCGAAAATGCTCCATATGCGGATATTCGTACATTGACAGATCATGTATATGGGGAGGAGGGAAAATAATGGCAGTATTATCCTATATTCAAGCAGTTACAGCTGCACTAAAAGAAGAAATGGAAAGAGATGAAAAGGTATTTATTCTTGGAGAAGATGTTGGTCCAAGAGGGGGAGTTTTTCGTGCAACAGACGGGCTATACGATCAGTTTGGTGAACAAAGAGTATTGGATACACCTTTAGCTGAATCTGCAATTGCTGGAGTTGGAATTGGTGCAGCGATGTATGGGATGCGCCCAGTCGCAGAAATGCAATTTGCTGATTTTATTTTGCCAGCTGTTAATCAAATCATCTCAGAAGCGGCAAAAATTAGGTATCGTTCGAATAATGATTGGCATTGTCCTATTACGATCCGTGCACCATATGGTGGTGGTGTTCATGGAGGACTATATCACTCTCAATCAATCGAGGCGATTTTTGCTAATCAGCCAGGTTTAAAAATTGTTATGCCATCAAGTCCTTATGATGTTAAAGGTTTGTTAAAGGCTTCTATTCAAGATGATGATCCTGTATTATTTTTAGAACATAAACGTGCTTACCGATTGTTAAAGGAAGAAGTACCAGAAACAGATTATACGGTACCTCTTGGAAAAGCAGAGGTGAAAAAAGAAGGCTCGGATGTAACGGTGATCACATATGGCCTTTGTGTTCATTTTGCGAAACAAGCGGCAGAGAAGCTAGAACAGGAAGGTATCAGTACAGAAATATTGGATTTAAGAACCGTTTACCCTCTTGATCAGGAAGCAATTATTAAGGCTGCTACCAAAACTGGTAAAGTTCTTTTAGTCACAGAAGATAATAAAGAAGGCAGTATTATAGGAGAGGTTGCTGCCATTATCAGTGAAAATTGCTTATTTGATTTAGATGCACCGATTAAACGACTTGCGGCACCGGAAGTACCTGCAATGCCATTTGCATCACCATTAGAAAAAGAATTTATGATCAACCCTGATAAAATAGAACAGGCAATTAAAGAATTAGCGGAATTTTAATTAGATCGGAGTGAGACGCTTGACTGTGGAAAGAATTAATATGCCCCAACTTGGTGAGAGTGTTACAGAGGGAACAGTGAGTACATGGTTAGTCAAGGTAGGGGACTATGTTGAAAAATATGATGCAATTGCTGAAGTCATGACAGACAAAGTAAATGCAGAGGTACCTTCTTCCTATTCTGGAGTGATTAAAGAAATCATCGCACAAGAAGGAGAAACAATAGAGGTCGGCCAATTAATGTGTTATATCGAAATGGAAGCAGAACAAGCAGTTGCTGCACAGGAGAGTGAACAACCGCAGCAAGTCGTTGAACAAGGGCACGTTTCGACTGAGAAAACGATGAAAAACCGTTATTCACCTGCAGTAATGCGTATGGCACAGGAAAACAACCTAGATTTAAAAACGATTAATGGTACAGGAAAAGGTGGAAGAATTACGCGAAAAGATGTAGAAAAAGTCATCGAAAGTAAGCACTCTCCCCAAAAAGATAACCAGGAGCCTATTCCTACTAAAAAGGAAGAAGAAGAATTTGAGGAATTTACACCACCAATCATCCGTCGTAAACCAGTCAAAGCAAGACAAGGTGATAGGGAAATTCCTGTTACTGGCTTAAGAAGAACCATTGCTCAAAATATGGTGCGCTCCAAGACAGAAATACCTCATGCATGGATGATGATCGAGGTAGATGTGACGAACTTAGTTGCCTATCGAAATGCAGAAAAGGATTCCTTCAAGGAAAATGAAGGATATAACCTTTCTTACTTTGCTTTTTTCTTGAATGCCGTAGCAAAAGCTTTGAAAAAATTCCCTGAGCTTAACAGTTGCTGGGCTGGAGATCGAATTATCCAAAGAAATGAGATTAATCTATCCATTGCGGTAGCTCATGAGCATGAATTATATGTACCAGTAATTAAAAATGTGGATGAGAAAAGTATTAAAGGAATAGCAAAGGAAATTCACCAATTATCAAGAAAAGCAAGAACAGGCACCCTTGCAAAAGAAGATATGGAGGATGGCACGTTTACGGTTAATAATACAGGATCCTTTGGTTCCGTTGAATCGATGGGCGTTATCAATTATCCTCAAGCTGCTATATTACAAGTAGAGTCGATTGTAAAACGACCGGTTATTATAGATGACATGTTTGCCGCAAGAGATATGGTTAATCTTTGTTTATCTTTGGATCACCGTGTATTAGATGGGGTCATTTGTGGTGCTTTCATGTCACATGTGAAATCCATATTAGAAAATATATCTAGCGACACTACACCTATTTACTAAAAATAGGTTATTCTCTCAAAAAGTTGTTTCTTTTTATAACAAAATTTCGTATACTATGTAAGAAGGAAACCCTAGCACAGTGACAGGGTTTCCTTCTTTTTAGAAGCTAGCAAATGAGACGCAGCTTAGTCTGTAAGTGTTGCTAAGTACAAGGTCTTGGATGACATACACCTTGACTCTCATCTCTAAGGCGTTAGCTAGCAAGCTATTATGTATCGAGATTTGGATGGATATTATGCAAAAACTGTTGAAAATCTTATATGATTCGCTTATGATTTTATTGATTATTGTAACCATATTAACCCTATGGTCCGACAATGAAATAAATTCTGAGATACACTTTATTGTCTGGTTAGTGTTTGCAATTGATTTTATTGTAAGATTTGCCTTGGCGAAAGAAAAGTGGCAATTTATTAAGAAAAACCCTTTTTTGATAATAGCAGTTATTCCGTTGGATCAATTTTTTCAGTTAGCTAGAATAGTGAGGATTTTCTATCTTTTTCGAATTAAGACAATCACGAAATATTATATTAAACCTTATTTAGAGAAATTAGAGCGAACTCATAAACTAATCATAATATGTATAATTCCTTTTGGGTTATGGATAGAAGCACTAATTATCTGGAGAATGGATAACAAACTGGATTCATGGAATAATGCGATAATAGAAGTTTTTAGTCATCTTTTTTTATTTGCTAAAAGTATAGAAATGATACAACATTTTCCTACTATTATTCTGTTAAGCATCACTTCGATATTAGGGGTACTACTCCAAGGTTTAGCATTGCAATGGTTTTTTACAAAAATAGAGGATGTTTATCGCCGAAGTGTGAATTAGTTTCGAAGGAGGACATGGGATGTTTTTAATTGAAACATTTGTTTATATTGGAACAATGGCGTTTGCTATATCGGGTTCTATTTTAGCCATACGTAAAAATTTAGATATATTTGGAGTTTTGTTATTAGGACTAACTACTTCTTTGGCTGGTGGAGTTATACGTGATTTAATGATCGGAAATATACCGCCAACAAACTTGATCTACCCGCAATATTTTCTAGTCAGTTTGTTGGCGAGTTTAGTGACCATTTTATTTTATGAAAAGATTCGACAGTTTAAAAATAGTATTGCCTTTTTTGATGCGATTGGACTTGGTGTATTTACTGCTGTTGGTGCAAACGCAGCAATTAGTTTAGATTATTCACAACCCTTTCTTATTGTAGCAATGGGGCTGGTGACAGGGATTGGCGGTGGTGTTTTACGAGATGTATTCGTTAAAGAGATTCCGTTAGTATTTCGGAAGGAAATTTACGGAATAGCCTCCATAGCAGGGTCCCTTGTATTAATTCTAACAAATGATTTCCTTCCATTGATGATTAGCCTATATCTTTGTTTTATTATGACGTTTGCTATACGTATGCTTGCACTTAAATGGAAGTGGAATGTTCCAGTTGTCACCAAAAGAACTAAAATAAAAAATACGATCAAGTCTTAAGTAGCTTCTCGATTCGTGATATAGCCTGTCAGAATTACAGCCAATGTTAAAATACAGGAGAATAATAAAGGAATAACGGCATGATGAATTTGAAATAGCTGGATGATAAATTCTTCATGAACAATCATGTCGGCACCGGTGTAGACTAAAATTGCTGATCCAACATACATTAAAGACGGGAATTTTTTTAATAATATCACAATAAATTTAGCACCAAAAACCATAAGTGGGATGCTAATAATCACTCCGATAGCTAATAACGGAATATTTCCTGCTGATGCTCCAGCGATAGCTACTACATTGTCTAAGCTCATTACTAAATCAGCTGAAATGATTGTGAGGATGGCACGATATAAGGAATGATGGGAAGAGATGTCTGGATTCTCTTCTTTTTTTATTAATATTTTGTAACCAATCCAAATGAGTAGGAGACCACCAATTAGATAGATAAATGGAAATCTCAACAAGTAAATAATTCCACTGGCAAAAAGTATTCGAAGCACAATTGCTCCTGCAACACCTATGAAAATGGCTCTATTTTGATATCTTTTCTCAAGATTTTTAGTTGCCATCGCGATAATTAGTGCATTATCACCAGATAGGACAATATCAATGGAGATTACTTGTAGCAAGCGAACCCAATCAATGTCCCATTGTAATAAATAAAATAACAATATAACCCCCCCTTGTAATGACTTACTATATTCTATGCTTATCCAATTTTCCTTTATGACAAAATGGTCCGTTTTTTTTGTACGAGCTACTTAAAATGTTTTTGTCGAATTAAGGTGAATTATGTAAAAGTATGTGTTCAAATCGAATTCTTTTATGTATAATGAAAATGGAAGACATCAATATAGGGAGTACAAAAATGGATGCTAAAAAACAAATAAAATTAATTTTTACTGTTATACTATCAATTATTTCCATTTTCTTTATCATCTTATGTGTCAAGACAACACAAATTATAAGTGATATGAATGCTTCTGAAAAAAAGACGACAAATGTACTCATACTAACGACAGATGAAATGACTGACCAGAGCTGGGGAAGTCTTGCTTATAAAGGGAAATTATTAATAGAAAAACAATTTGATGTTCAAGTTTCCATGGAAGATGAAGTAGATATTGACTCGGATTTAAAAAATTTGATAAAGGCAAACAATAATGAAAAAGAATTGGATTTAGTAATTGGCCATGGAAGAGAATTTTCAGAGGCTTTTTATACGATATCTAATCAATTTAAAGATATTCAATTTGTTACGATTCATGGTGATTATCTAAATTCCAATTTAACGGTTTATACATTTGATCATCAGGAGATGGAGTATGTTGCAGGTGTTGCTGCAGCATTACAAACAAAGACAAATAAAATAGGTGTGATTGACGCAGTTAATAATGAGCATTCGGATTGGGGGTTTTCCTCTGGGATAGAAGCCATTAATCCGAAGATTGAATTATTATATGAAGTTGTTTATAGTAGAGAGGACAAAGAAAGAGCCCTCTCGATAGCTGAAAAGATGATAGATGACGGTGTCGATATTATTTATACAAAAGGAAATGGTTATAACCAAGCCGTTATTAATTATGCCAAAACGAAAGGTATATATATGATTGGATACTTAGAAGATCAATCTTATATGGCAGAGAACCATATGTTAACAAGTGTGTTAAACAATGTTCCGCAAATGTATGTCGCTATTTTGAAAGATTTTCAAAAAGACCTTAAGACTCCGGAAAAGAAAGTTTATTTAGATTCATATGACGGAGTTTACGGACTAGCGCCATTAGGGAAAATGTACACAGAAGATGAAATAGAAATTATTGAACAAGAAAAAAAGGAAATTTTATCACAAAACAAAAAATGAAAGTGTTAAGAAGTGATTGGAGTAATGCAAATGCGTGATTTTTTTAAACAATTTTCATTAAAAAATAAGCTTTTAAGCATTCTCCTCTTTATCTTGGTTATTTTTAGTGGTTTTTCTCTTTTCCTGATTCAATCCATTGATGAAATAAGTGAAATCACTAATCGGATTAAAAACAAAAACATTCCAGAATTAACTTGGTATAAACAATTAGAGCAAGAAGTGATGATAAAAAAATATCTAGTGGAGGCTCACCTTGAGAAAGGAATAGAACCTGACCTAGTTGATAAATATCAAGATCTAGAAACTGAACAACAAGCAAGTGATTTGTCTGAATTAATGCCTATCCCAAAAGATTTGGAAGCTTACCAAAATCAAGTACAGACATTGGATTTTATCATTGTAAATAAAGTGGGAGGATTGCTAGAATACGAGAATCAAGAAGTAGCCGAAGATGTGATCAGAAATGAATACTTACCGAAGCTAGAAGAAATACATACATCCATTCAGTCTGCAAGTAATGAGGAATTTAAAATCTTTAATGAGAATGCCAATACTTATCCAGTTATTATTGAAAAGTCTTTGATCGTATTATTAGTTATTACATTAGTAGCATTTATCATTTCCATCATTTTATCCTATCGCATTAGCCGAAGTATGACAAAGCCAATTGAATCAATGGTGGAGAAGGTGAATAAAATTGCGAAAGGGAACTATGGTGAAAGACTAAAGCATTCCAACCAATTAGAGCTGCAAAGTCTGACGGAATCGATTAATCAAATGTCTCTTCAATTACAGCAGTCATTTCAAACCATTATTGGAGATAAAATAAAGCATGAACAGGTACTTAATTCGCTACCAATTGGCATTATTACATACGATAATAAAAGTCGAGAATATACGACTAACTCCTTTGTTTATAATACTTTGAAGATTACGACAGATGAATTGAAGCGATTAGTCATTGAGGAAACAGAGGAATTACATCCATTATTAGAAATGTTTATTTCCGAAAGAAATTATCACAATAAAAAGATTCTCATAGATTTAAATAAGAACAAATATGTATATTTAGTATCCCAAACAAAGTTAAGAGATCAGGAAGATAACATTACAGGTCGAATTTTTTATTTTATCGATGTCACAGAGTCAACACTTCTAGAAAAAAGAATTGTTCAATCTGAGAAATTAGCTCTAGTTGGGGAAATGGCAGCAATGTCAGCACACGAAATCAGAAACCCACTAACAGTTATTCATGGATTTTTAACGTTAATGCTAGAATCATCTGAAAAAGATTTGATGGAAAAGTATAATGTGAATTTAATGATGAAAGAAGTAGAAAGATTGTATTCCTTAGTCGAACAAATGCTTCTTATGTCTAAACAAAAAGAACCCGAAAAACAACTAACGAAAGTGAAGGATGTTTTAGATGATTTAATGCCTTTACTTAATAGTACTCTAGAGGCCAAGAATATTCATTGCGAGTTAGATATAGAAAATCATTATATTTTTGCTGATATGAAGCAATTAAAGCAAGTATTTCTGAATCTATTTAGAAATAGTATTGAAGCAATTGGTTCAAACGGAAAAATTGAAATCAAGTCAATGGTCGCGGCAGACCAGTGTATACTATCTTTTAAAGATAGTGGCCATGGAGTTCCTGACCATATAAAGGATAGTCTATTTGAACCTTTCTCAACGTCCAAATCTAATGGAACTGGTCTAGGGTTAAATTTAGTTCGACGTATAATAGAAAATCATAATGGCAAAATTTGCTTATCCCATTCAGACAAAACAGGAACGGAATTTAAAATTTCCCTTCCCATTGTTAAGGAAGCAATAACTAATAAAGGGGAGCCTCCTCCTAAACCAAACAATTGAAATAACAGACTGCTTTTTGATAAGATATAAGAGAAGCATTCGTCCGACAATTGCAGTCATTTCTAATTAGTACTGAGTATCGAAGGGTTACATATAGATAAATAGAGGAGTGGAAGAAGAATGGATTTTAATATTTTTATGGGTGATGTAGTGGAAGCGGCCAGAAAAGAGATTAAGGAAGCAGGATATACAGAGCTTCAAACCCCAGAATCAGTAGAAGAAACCCTTGAAAAAGAAGGTACCACCTTAGTGATGGTTAATTCTACCTGTGGTTGTGCAGGGGGTGTAGCAAGACCTGCTGCAGCAAGTGCGATCCATTACGACAAACGACCGAATCAATTAGTTACTGTTTTTGCTGGTCAAGATCGAGAAGCAACAGAAAAGGCTAGAGAATATTTTAAAGGTTATGCCCCATCTTCGCCATCATTTGCCTTATTGAAGGATGGAGAAATCTTAAAAATGGTGGAACGCCACGAAATCGAAGGACATAGTCCAGTAGAAGTGGTGAATAAGTTACAGCAATTATTTGATGCTTATTGTGAGGAAGTATAAGTTAAAGAGGTAAGCAGAGAAGGGAAAGGATGTGATGATCTCCTTTCCCTTTTAATTGTAATATTTTCTGTTATTATCCTGAAGTTCACTGTTCGCAAGGAGTTTATTGGGAGATAAATGCTGATAATCCCATTGTGAATGTTGATAAAATCATTGCAGCAATCATAAGATAAACAATTAACTTAATTCTTCTTTGTCGTTTTGATTTTGATGCCATGCCGATAGCCTCCTTTTAGCAATACTACTATTTATTTTACATGGTATTTTATCATTGGACAAGTACATAATAGAATAAGATTCCTCGTCGTGTATATAGAACAATTTAAATGAAAGGATGGAAATAGGATGAATGAATTACGGATCGTACATCAATTTATTGAGCTCGTTCAAATTAATTCCGAAACGACAAAAGAGCGTGAGATAGCAGATTATATTTTAGATAAAATGAAAGATTTAGATCTTGAAGTATTAGAAGATGATAGTTACAAAGATACACAACACGAAGCTGGAAATATAATTGGCAAATTAACTGGAAAAAACGAAAATGCGGACAAGATTTATTTCACTGCTCATATGGATACAGTAACACCAGGAAATAATATTCAACCACAACAGAAGGATGGTTACATTATGTCAGATGGTAGCACCATACTAGGGGCGGATGATAAAGCAGGGATTGCAGCTATTTTTGAAACGATTCATCTCCTAAAAGAAAAGGATATCGAACATGGAGACATCTATTTTGCTATTATGAGTGGAGAGGAATCAGGATTAGTAGGTTCAAGACATTTTGACAAAAAGCATTTACCAGTGGATTATGGATATGCATTGGATAGTGATGGAACGGTAGGTCATATCATCACTTCTGCCCCTTCTCAAGCAAAGATCTATGCTACTATAACTGGTAAAGCGGCACACGCTGGTGTTCAACCCGAAAAAGGAGTATCTGCTATTAATATTACGGCCAAGGCGATTACTAAAATGTCACTTGGTCGTATTGATGAAGAGACGACAGCGAACATTGGAAGTTTTGAAGGTCGAGGCCCTACAAACGTTGTATGTGATGAAGTGTTGCTAGTTGCAGAAGCTCGTTCCCTGTCAAAAGCTAAGCTAGATACGCAAGTAGAAATGATGACAAATGCGTTAAAAGAAACAGCAGAGCAAATGAACGGGAAAGCAAAGGTTAATGTAGAATATATGTATCCTGCATACCATTTTAGTAAAGAAGACAAAGTGGTTAGGAATGCAATGGAAGCAGTGACAAAGATTGGACGAACTCCAAAACTCGTGAAAAGTGGTGGAGGTAGTGATGCAAACCACTTATCCGGAAAAGGGATTCCTACAGTTAACTTAGCAATTGGATATGAAAATATCCATACCAAACATGAAAAAATGCCGATAGAGGAATTATTAAAAATTCCAGAATTAATGATTGAAATCATTAAACAAGCAATTAAAAAGTAGTGAGAGAAAATGAATAAATGGTATCCGAAAAATGGTCGTGTAATCTTACATGTTGATATGAATAGCTTTTATGCGTCTGTTGAAATTGCCGATGACCCTAACTTAAAAAACAAGCCTGTGGCAATAGCGGGAAATCCAGATGAACGAAAAGGAATTATAGTAACAAGTAGTTATGAGGCAAGAAATAAAGGAGTAAAGACGACGATGCCTCTATGGGAAGCTAGAAAGCTATGTCCTGACTTAATAGTCATTCGTCCTAATTTCCCGCGCTATCGAGAAATTTCCCAACAAATCTTCAAGCATCTAGAAACGTACACAGAATTTGTGGAGCCAGTCTCTATAGATGAAGCCTATATGGATATAACAAAATGTGCACATATTGGCTCTCCTTTAGAAATCGCTAAAATGATTCGAGAGGAGCTTCGCAAGGAACTAGGTTTACCATGTAGTATTGGTATTTCCCCGAATAAATTCTTGGCTAAAATGGCTTCTGATATGAAAAAACCAAATGGAATTACTATATTACGTAAAAGAGATGTTGAGACAAGGCTATGGCCACTACTATTAGAGCAAATGTATGGCGTTGGAAAAAAAACAGCGGAAAAATTACAGAAATATGATATTCATACTATCGGTGATTTAGTAAGAGCAGATACGCATGCTTTAAAAGCAATATTAGGGGTGAATGGGGAAAGGCTACAAGCAAGGGCGAAAGGAGAGGATCCACGACCAGTAGATCCTGATCAGGCGCAAGCATTTAAAAGTATAGGAAGTTCCATGACTTTTCCAATGGATATTGATGAGTATGATGAGCTTATTGTACAACTACAAGACCTTTCTAAAAAGGTCGCTTTCCGGTTAGAAAGGAAAAAGGCAGTTGGAAATACCATTCAGCTTGTGATTCGTTATAACAATCGTCATACAGTTACACGCCGAATAAAATTACCTCATTTCATTGAGAAGCCAGAGCAGATCTTTTACTACAGTGAAACACTTTTAAGTAAGCATTGGAACGGTGAACCAGTTCGGTTATTGGGCATAACGATGCAGAATACGGAAAAAAAGGATGAATTATTTTATCAAATTAATCTTTTTGATTACCTTGATGAACTTCCGTAGTTTTAATGAAAAATTCGTCTAAATCGTTGGCGATTTGTGTATTAGTAAATACGGATTGTGCCTCCTGTAATAATTGATTGGACTCACTCTTATGAAATCTTGCGGAAATATGGGTTATAATTAACCGTTTTACTCTCGCTTCTTTAGCTAGATGGGCAGCTTGAATAGTGGTAGAATGAAAATAATCCCTTGCAAGCTGTCCTTGCTCCTTTGAAAAGGTCGCTTCATGAATGAGTAATGTTGCATTCTGCGCAAAAGCAATATGCTCCTCATTATACCTTGTATCACCGAATAAAACGATTACTCTTCCTTTTCTTGGCTTATCTATATATGGACTTGTATCGATTTCTTCCCCGCTTGGCAATGTTACAAAATCATTTTCTTTTATTTGTTGATAAACGGGGCCGGGTAATATATTGTCTTTCTTTAACCGATCGACAAGCAATCTACCTGGCAAATCTTTTTCTTCCATACGAAAGCCGTAGCTTGTAATTCCGTGATCTAATTTTTTACAATAGACTTTAAATTTACTATCCTCAAAAATTAAACCTTCTTCCAATTCTTTAAAATATATGGAATAAGAAAGCCTTGTGCCACTAATCTCTAAGCTAGTTTCCACAAATTCTCGGATACCTTTAGGACCATAGATAAAAACAGGCTCCCTACCAGCTTGAAATGCCCGACTGCTTAAAAAACCGGGGAGGCCAAAAATATGATCACCATGAAGATGTGTGATAAAAATCTTATTAATCTTTCTAGGACTGACAGTTGTATGAAGTATTTGATGCTGGCTAGCTTCGCCACAATCAAACATCCAAAATTCATTTAGTTCTTGTCGCAGATCTAACAGGATTGATGTAACATTTCGATTTTTGCTGGGCATTCCAGCTCCTGTACCGAGAAAAGTAACATTCATTTGATTCATTCCTTAAGGGTTGGTTAATTTTTTTTTGATTTGTATAGCTAAGCTTGGTATATCCGTAAATAATCCGTGTGCGCCTAATCGCAACACTCGAGCTATCGAGAAAGGATGATTAACCGTATAGACAGCCGTATAAATTTTTTCTGCCTTGGCTTTTTCGACTAATCGCTTGGATAATAATCGGTAGCGAATATGAAGACCTGTAACCCCTAATTCTTTAGCAAGTTGGACCAGATCGGGATTTCTTCTACTTGTTAAATAGGAGTATGGTATTGCACAATTAAGCTTTTGCAGACGCTTAAGACTCTTAAAATTAAAAGTCGAGATGACAGAAAGTTTTTCCATCTTATGTGCTTGGATTCTTTCACAAACAATTTTTTCAATGTGCTCATAATCAATGACACCATTTTTTAATTCTATATTCAGCTTTAACTTCTTCTTTTTATTCCATGCTAGTAACTGATCTAAAGTTGGGATGGTGGTATTGGAATAAGTAGAAGAAAACCATGACCCTGCATCTAATTCTTGGAGCTCTTTATATGTATAGTCTTGAACAAAACCAATTCCATCCGTCGTCCTTCTTACATTTTCATCATGAATGAGTACTGGTATTTGATCCTTCGTTAGTTGAACATCTGTTTCAATACCATCTGCTCCTTGTTTAGCAGCTAGTTCAAAAGCAGGCATTGTATTTTCTGGAGCTGCTTTACTTGCACCCCTATGTGCGTAAATAATTGGTGCCATTATAAATCCACTCCCGCCCTTTTAGTCTCCTCTGATTGTCTAGTATTTCTTATAAATTGTCAATGCTCTTAACATTCTTTACCTATTGTATTAATGATAGGACCTTTTTAGTCTTTATCCTTCGTTTTTGAGGTAATGTTTCGAATGGATGAATAAAGCAAATTACACCTTAAGAGAAGTCTCTTCTTATCCCATGATTATTTCATTATAGGAAGGATAAACTAAAGTATCAATTAGTGAAAGGGTGTTAGCAGTAAATGGAAAAAGTGTTTATTAGTCCAGCGAAATATGTTCAAGGTAAAAATGTAATAGAAAATATTAGTCAATATGTAAAGGGAATGGGAGATCAAACCATTGTCATGGCAGATGAATTAGTTTGGGACATTGCGGGACATAAAGTAGTCAATGAATTAAAAAAAGGAAGTATTAAGTCCGAAGAGGTATTATTTAAGGGAGAGGCATCAAAGGAAGAGATTAACCGTATCTCACAAACCGCAAAGGATACAGGGGCAACTATAGTTGTAGGTGTAGGTGGTGGTAAAACCCTAGATACTGCAAAAGCAGTAGCAGATGACCTTGATGCCTATACGGTTATTATACCAACCGCTGCCTCTGCAGATGCACCAACTAGTGCACTTTCTGTCGTTTATTCCGATGACGGCATTTTCGAGTCCTATCGCTTCTATAATCGGAATCCTGATTTAATCCTAGTAGATACAAAGGTGATTGCAGAAGCACCGCCACGACTTTTAACTTCTGGTATCGCGGATGCTATGGCGACCTGGATTGAAGCAAGAAGTGTTATTCGGTTCGGGGGAAAGACAATGGCTGGTGGTGCAACAACAATTGCTGCAGAAGCAATTGCAGAAAAATGTGAGGAAACGTTATTTAAATATGGCCATCTAGCTTATGAATCAGCAAAAGCCAAAGTAGTAACACCTGCACTAGAGTATATCGTGGAAGCTAATACATTACTTAGTGGACTAGGCTTTGAGAGTGGGGGATTGGGAGCTGCACATGCTATTCATAATGGTTTTACGGCACTTAAAGGAGATATACACCACTTAACTCACGGGGAAAAGGTAGCTTTTGGTACATTAGTGCAGTTAGCCTTAGAAAAGCATAGACTAGAAGAAATTGAAAAATATCTTGGATTTTTTATTAGTCTGGATTTACCTGTAACGTTAGCTGATATCAAACTGAAGGATGCTACTAGAGAAGATATTATGAAAGTGGCAAAAGCTGCAACCATTGATGGCGAGACCATTCACCAAGCATTTCATATTACAGCAGATCAGGTAGTGGACGCGATCTTTGCTGCCGATCAGTACGCTAAAGCATATAAGAAAAAGCAGCAGTTATAATTTGATTAAAAGAATGTGACCTTATGGGTAGGTTAACGAATCAGGTCACATTTTTTTGTAAGGTAAGACAGATAAAAATATGATCCCAAAGAAAAAGAGAAGCGCATTGGGCAACGTCCACGACGCGCCTAGAAAATAGGTAGGCGACTTCCCGCACCACCCTGCGATAAGTCATCATCGGTTTTAAATGTGAATGAAGGCTGACTAAATACGGATTGTGCGTCCAATGTCGGCATACCCCTATGAAGGGACATATTTCCATAATCTCAGTTGTGCACTCCGTCGCTACGTTTCTAAACGGTCGCCCAGCGCTTTTATTGCTGCCATGCATGTATGTGTTTACTGACTAAGTCTTCGCTATATGGTAAAATAATTATAGGTGATGTGAATGAAATCGATCAATGGCAAAAAGGTTTTAATAACCGGGGCATCAAATGGTATTGGTGCTGCAGTGGCCCTTGAGCTTGCAAAAAGAGGGGCCATTCCGATTATGGTAGCTAGATCAAAAGACAAATTACAAACATTACAAAATAGATTAAAGGAAGATTTTCAAATTGAAGCTACGTACTATCCGGTTGATCTACTAAACCTTTCAGAGTGGAAACAAGTGATAGAACGACTAAAAATCGAAAATGTAGCGATAGATGCCATTATCAATAATGCAGGGATAGGTTTATTTGAATCATTAGACAAGATCGAGTGGAAAGAAGTAGAGAAAATGCTAAGACTTAATAACAAAGCATTAATATATACGACACATGCTTTTTTGCATCGGTTGAAACAGCGCCCAGAAGCTCACATTATTAATATAGCTTCACAAGCTGGCAAAATTGCCACACCAAAGTCTGCTGTTTATAGTGCAACGAAGTCTGGCGTGATCAGCTTTTCCAATGCTTTACGTCTCGAATTAATCGATACAAACATTCGAGTGATGACTGTTAATATTGGGCCTGTGAAAACAAACTTCTTTGACCATGCAGATCCATCAGGTAGTTACCAAAATAATGTAGCGAAATATATGTTAGAGGCAGATTATGTGGCCAAGAAGATAGTCCAAGCAATGTTCACGAAAAAAAGGGAGATCAATTTGCCATACTGGATGCAAGTAGGCGCGATTGTTTATCAGCTTTTTCCAGCAACGATGGAAAAAGTTCTGCATAAGCAATTTCATTCAAAATAGGGGAGGTAGCAATTATGGAATTGACGATTACGAAAGATGCACTTCAAAAAATTAATACTCTAAATGATCGAAAGAAAGAGTGGATTCATTTAGCTTATGATACGGAAGATTGTGGTTGTGGGGTAAATGGTATGCCTACCTTTGAACTAAAGGATCAGATCGAGGACAATGAGAAGCGTGTTTCTTGTGATCAGTTTTCTGTTAGTGTCCATTACCAGCAAGCAGTGTTTTTTGCTAAAGAAATGACCCTTGACTTTAATGGACAAACCTTTCGACTATCCAGTCCTGAAGGGGTGCTAAACCCATTTATTCCACCATCTGTAATAGGTCACTAATAAGTGCAATCAAAAAAGTCGGTTTCTATTTACAAGGAACCGACTTTCATTTTGTTAACATTTTACATCAATATGACTACTCCTACTGCCCGAAATGATGATTTTACTACTTCTTCTAATTGGGATAGAACCCCTATTTATCGATGCTTTTCATATTTATTCTGTTTGGCAATATGAGCCACTTGTTCGAGTTGAGCTGTTGTAAAAGATTGTTCCAATGCTTTTACATTTTCGCTTAATTGAGTAGAGGAACTAGCCCCAGCTACAATGGAGGATACTGCCCCATTTTGGAGAGCATATTGGATGGCTAAACCGGTCAAAGTCTGGTCCCTATTTAGTAGATCAATTAATTGCTTTATCGTGGAGAGTAGCTCATCCTGACGATAATCCAGATAGCCTTTCTGTGCTTTCGCTTGAGTAATCGATAAGGCATCCTTTGTAAGCATGCCTTTAGCAAGACTACCCCTAGTAACAACACTAATTTTTTGTTTCTGTAATAGTGGTAGTATCTCTTCTTCTGCTCTACGATCAAAAATACTATATTGCATCATGACACTTTGGATGCTTGCTTTATTGACAAACTGCTTAATGACATTAGGACGAATCGAAGAGATACCATAATAACGAATGACCCCTTCTTCGACGAGTTCTTCGAATGCTTCAATTGTTTCATCGATTGGATCCTCTATTGTTCCACCATGTAATTGGTATAAATCAATATGATCTGTTTGAAGACGCTTGAGACTACTTTTCACCTGTGATTTTATGTAAGCTTTTGACGGATCCCAATACCAGCTTCCATCTTCCTTCAGATGATTGCCAACCTTTGTAGCTAAAACAATATCATTTCTTCTTTTTTTAATAGCTTCTCCGACTATTTCTTCATTTCTACCTTGATCATATAAATCGGCAGTATCTAAATAATTGATTCCATAGTCGAGAGCTTGATCGATTATATAATTGGCTTGCTTTCGTTCCGTGCCGAGTGACATACATCCTAAAGCCAGCTCCGATACATATAAATTAGAGTCACCTAACTGTACCTTCCTCATCTACAAACATCCTCTCTTTATATAAATGGCTGTTCTTTTTCATTGTATATATAGCGATTAAGAAATACAATAATTGTAGCTCATCTGTAATGAGTGTAGATTATGTAGTAGAAGTATATTGTGGAACTAATTGTAGAAAAAGGAGCTTAATGTGTAGTGAATTTAGAAGAAAAAACAATCCAAACAAAAGAAATTTTTGATGGCAAAATTATTAAGGTGCAGGTGGAGGATGTTACACTACCGAATGGGCATACTTCCAAACGAGAAATTATTAAGCATCCGGGAGCCGTTGCCGTAATTCCAATTACGAAGGATAATAAAATCATATTTGTGAAACAATATCGAAAACCGTTAGAAAAGGTTTTAGTAGAAATCCCTGCTGGTAAATTAGAAGAAGGAGAAGCACCAATTACTACAGCTCTTCGTGAGTTAGAGGAAGAAACCGGCTATACAACGAAGTCGTTACATTATGTAACATCCTTCTATACTTCACCAGGCTTTGCAGACGAGATTATTTATTTATATGAAACGAGCGATCTAGAGAAACTAGAGGTTGAAAAACAGCTGGATGAAGATGAATTTGTCGAGCTATTAGAATTAACATTAGAAGAAGCAGAGCATTTAATACAAAGTCAAGAAATACATGATGCGAAAACTGCTTATGCAATCCTTTATTTAAAAAGCAAAGGTATGAGATAAAACATGAATACATTTTTTGCCGATTTACACATTCATATTGGTAGGAACAAATTTGGAAAACCTGTGAAAATTACGGGTTCGAAGAGTTTAACAATTACTAATGTATTAAAAGAAGCTTCTGAACGAAAAGGAATGGATTTAGTTGGAGTAATCGATTGCCATGCTCCAGCAGTAATGAGTGAGCTTGAGGATGCTATTCAAGATCAGATGGCAGTCGAGCTAGAGGAGGGTGGAGTTCGTTATCAGAATACAACCCTACTATTGGGAAGTGAAATCGAAATATATGATAATCATTGCCGCGGTCCGATTCATGTCCTTTGCTATTTTCCAACCATTAATAAAATGAAGCAATTTTCTCAATGGTTAGTTGGGAAGATGAGGAATCTGGAGCTTAGCTCTCAACGCTTTTATGGGGAAGCGGTTGAATTGCAACGAACGGTGAAGGAGCTAGACGGATTGTTCATTCCTGCCCATATCTTTACCCCTTTTAAAAGTCTATATGGTAAAGGAGTGCACCGTAGTTTAAAGGAAGTATTAGATCCATCCCTAATAGATGCTATCGAACTTGGCTTAAGCTCTGATACACAAATGGCAGATCAAATAAAGGAATTACATGAATATCCCTTTTTGTCCAATTCAGATGCTCATTCCCTAGCGAAAATAGGAAGAGAGTATCAGCAATTACAGATGAAAGCAGCAAATTTTGATGAATGGTATAAAGCATTACGGAATGTAGATGGTAGAAAAATAATCGCTAACTATGGACTTAACCCTAAGTTAGGAAAATATCATAATACCGTATGTAAGGAATGTTTATCTCCAATAAAAGAGACTCCATGTCCACATTGTGGTGCCACATCCATGATAAAAGGTGTAGCAGATAGAATAATGGAGTTATCGAGTAATGGAGAGAGTCCAGAACGACCACCATATATTTATCAAGTCCCTCTAGAATATGTACCAGGACTTGGAAAGAAAACCTTTGAAAAGTTACTTGACCACTTCGGCAATGAAATGAACATCATTCACTTTGTTGAAAAAAACGACTTAATAGATGTAGTAGGTGAAAAAATAGCAAATTCTATCATTAATATTAGAAAAGGAAAAGTGGAGATTATTACTGGTGGCGGAGGTAGGTATGGCAAAATAACTTAATAAGTAAGTTCTATTTCTAGCATCCTTTTCATAGATTGAAATGAGACTATGTTCAAGGATGTGAAGGAAATGCTAAAGAAGAGAAATCATATTGTAGCACATTTAAACCAACACTATACTATTTATATATTTACTATTATCTTGTTTTTGACTGGGATCATTTTCGGAGCCATTATAGTGAATAGTATGTCATTTATTCAGAAACAAGATCTCTTTTTTTATTTAGAACGATTCTTCCAAAATTTTTTAGTGGAGGATGGCGTTACTCGTAAAGCTCTATTTCAAAATGCCATGCTTTACCATATACAGTTTCTTGCACTTCTTTTCTTCCTGGGACTAGCAGTTATTGGATTACCAATAATTTGGGTCCTATTATTCGTCAAAGGAGTAGCAATTGGTTTTACTGTTGGTTATTTTGTAAATCAACTTGGATGGAAGGGATTACTGTTCTCTTTTTCTGCCATTGCACCTCAGAACCTCATTGTTATACCTGTTTATATAATGGCGAGTGTTTTTGCAATGATCTTTTCCTTTACGTTAATACAAAGTATCTTTTCGAAACGGTATAAGCTTCCTGTACTGCAAGTGTTTTATCGTTATATTGCATTGTTCGTCCTTTTAATTATAGGAGCAAGTGTTGCAGCGGTTCTAGAAACAGTCGTTTCATTTGAATCGATGAAGCTTATATCTGAGCAAATTCTTAAATGATAACAATTTCAATTTAGAAATTAATATTATTTATCTAATTATAATAATTTTAATTGACAGTCGGAGGACCTCTATTTATAATTGTTTTGTAGGGAGGTCTTAGGTATGGAACATCGATTAGACCGTATCAAAAAAGAATTACATGCACAAAGCTATAAGTTAACCCCTCAAAGGGAAGCTACGGTTAGAGTTCTTTTAGAACGGGAAGAAGATCATTTAAGTGCTGAGGATGTCTATTTATTAGTTAAAGATAAAGCACCTGAAATTGGCCTAGCAACAGTTTATCGAACATTAGAATTACTGACAGAGCTAAAAGTAGTAGATAAAATAAATTTTGGTGATGGTGTTTCTCGTTATGACCTTCGGAAGGAAGGGGCTAAGCATTTTCATCACCATCTAGTTTGTACAGAATGTGGGTCTGTAGAAGAAATAATGGATGATTTATTAGAAGAGGTTGAGGAAATCGTTCAGAAGGATTGGGGATTTCTCGTGAAGGATCATCGACTAACCTTCCATGGGATCTGTAGAGTATGTCAGGAAAATATGGAGGAAGAGGAGAAGAATTAGGTATATTTCTTCTTTTTTTTGGTATAAATTCTAATAGAATAATATTTTCTATTAGGAGAATCAAAATGTCTAAAATGATCAAAATTATATTAGAGATGACAAAGGTTTTGTTGATCTTTGTCATATGTACATTATTGTTTTATTATGTTATAAAGGCATTACACCAAGAGTATGAACAGCTGGACCGCTATGAAATGCCAAAAGGCAACGCAGTAGAGGTTTTCGAACAGGAGGAAAATGATCTCCTGGAAAGGATAAGTATATTTTTTCGATTGGGTGAATAGATCATGGATGACATGTTATATCCTGTAGAAGAATTCTATCATTATTTACGAATTGAGCGAGGCTTATCAAATAATACACTTCAGGCCTATCGCAGAGACTTATCGCATTATTATCAATTTTTAAATGAAAATAAAAAGCTTGAAAAATGGGATAATGTCTCTAGGCAAGATATCTTGCAATTTTTATATCATTTAAATGATACGGGAAAATCAACCTCGACGATTGCGAGAACACTATCTACGATTCGATTATTTCATCAGTTTTTGATTAGAGAATTTCAACTTTCTCAAGATCCGAGTTTACATATCGAAACACCAAGAACCGGAAGGAGACTTCCCAAGGTTCTTTCGACGGATGATGTAGAAAAACTACTAAGCATAGAGCCCAAAGACAAATATTCGATTCGTAACAAAGCAATGCTAGAAACACTTTATGCAACTGGCTTGCGCGTAACCGAATTAACCGATTTAACATTAGCAGATCTACATTTGACAATGGGCTTTGTGCGCTGTTTTGGTAAAGGCTCTAAGGAGCGTATTGTACCATTAGGTGACCTAGCAAAGGAATCGGTCGAAATGTACCTTGAACAGGCGAGGCCAATCTTAGTAAGCAAAAAAAATACGGAAAATGTATTTGTTAATCATCACGGAAATCGGTTATCACGTCAAGGTTTCTGGAAAATTATTAAGCAAATTGCCAAAGATGTAGGAATTGAAAAAGAAATATCTCCACATACATTAAGGCATTCCTTTGCTACACATTTATTAGAGAATGGTGCTGATTTAAGAGCTGTTCAAGAAATGCTTGGACACTCTGATATTTCAACCACTCAGATTTACACACATGTATCGAAGTCCCGCTTGAAAGATATTTACAAAGAGCATCATCCGAGAGCTTAGTCCGAAGATTACAGCACCCATTGACATTCGTTTAAACTTGTCAATGGGTGTTAACTTTCTCCTAAATAAAACTTGATTATTAGGTAACGTAAATTTTTCGCATAGTAGGTTAAACTATAGGGTAATGATTACTGGGAGGGAAAGAATATGTCACCATTTAAACGAATATTTTTAATTGTGTTAGATTCTGTAGGAATAGGCGAAGCTCCCGATGCAGAAGCCTTTCAAGATAAAGGAGCAGATACTTTAGGACATATTGCAGAACATCGAGGTGGCCTAAACATGCCAAATATTGCGAAGTTAGGATTAAGTAATATACGTGAAATAAAGGGCATTGAGCCAGCAGCTGAACCTAAAGCCTTTTATACCAAAATGCAAGAGGCATCAAATGGGAAGGATACGATGACTGGCCATTGGGAGATTATGGGACTAAGAATAGATACTCCATTTCGTACGTTTGAGCAATTTCCAGCTGAACTAATACATGCCCTTGAGAAAAAAACTGGACGTAATGTGATTGGAAATAAGCCTGCCTCTGGAACAGAGATAATTAAGGAACTGGGAGAAGAGCATATCAAAACAGGAAATTTAATTGTATATACCTCTGCTGATTCCGTTCTCCAAATCGCAGCACACGAGGAAATAGTCCCTATCCGAGAGTTATATAAAATTTGCGAAATTGCTCGTGAGTTAACGTTAGACGAAAAGTATATGATAGGGCGAGTCATTGCAAGGCCATTCATAGGGAAGCCAGGAGCCTTTGAGCGCACTTCTAACCGACATGATTATGCGCTGAAACCGTTTGGTAGAACAGTTATGAACGAATTAAAGGATGGTGGCTTTGACGTCATTGCACTTGGCAAAATCTCAGATATTTATGATGGTGAAGGAGTAACCGAAACAATTAGAACAAAGGATAATACAGATGGCATACAGAAGTTTATTGATTCCATGTCCAAATCCTTCCATGGTTTAAATTTTCTTAACCTAGTCGATTTTGATGCTAAATATGGTCATCGTAGAAATCCAGCTGGCTATGCAGAGGCTTTAGAAGCGTTTGATACAAGACTACCAGAAATTCTAGAGAATATTGGTACAGATGATTTATTGATCCTTACGGCAGATCATGGCAATGATCCAACCCACCACGGCACCGATCATACTAGAGAATTTGTACCATTACTAGTCTTTCATCAAAATATTACCAAGGCAAACCGATTACCAATTCGTGAAACTTTCGCGGATATCGGTGCAACCATTGCAGAAAATTTTGATGTGAAAAGGCCACAACATGGGACAAGCTTTTTACAGGATATTTTAGCTAATAGCTAACCGTTGGTTTAATGGAATTTCCTTGATATCATAATTGCTTATGCATTTATGAAAATTACAACTAAAAGGATGAGTTTATATGAGAATGGTTGATATTATTAGCAAGAAACGAAATGGAACGAAACTAGAGGAAGCAGAAATTCGCTTTTTCATCGAAAACTATATGAAAGATGAAATTCCAGATTATCAGGTTTCTGCTTTATTAATGGCAATATATTATCAAGGAATGGATCAAGATGAAACGGCGTTATTAACAAAAGTGATGGTAGAGTCTGGAGATGAGATTGATTTATCCCCAATTAAAGGTCATAAAGTTGATAAACATTCTACAGGTGGAGTAGGCGATAAGACAACATTAATTGTAGGACCATTAGTAGCAGCTGCGGGTATACCTGTTGCTAAAATGTCAGGTAGAGGTTTAGGACATACAGGTGGAACGATTGATAAATTAGAGTCTATACCTGGATTTCAAGTGGAGATAACGAATGATCAATTTATTCGTAATGTTAATCAATATAAGCTAGCAGTTGTCGGTCAAACAGGGAATCTAGCTCCTGCAGACAAGAAGCTATATGCGTTGCGAGACGTAACCGCAACAGTGGAGTCTATACCGTTGATAGCAAGCTCTATAATGAGTAAAAAAATTGCTTCAGGTGCAGACAGTATTGTTTTAGACGTGAAAACTGGTTCAGGGGCATTTATGAAATCGTTAGAAGATTCGAAACGTCTGGCTAAAGAAATGGTCCAGATTGGAAATCAATTAGGTCGACGAACAATAGCTGTTATTAGTGATATGAATCAACCATTAGGTTATGAAATTGGGAATGCAAATGAAGTGAGGGAAGCTATCCATGTCTTACAAGGAAAACAAGTAGAGGATCTTCGAGAACTTGTATTAGAATTAGCTGCTCATATGACAATATTAGCAGGAATTTACTCAAGCTATGAAGAGGCGATAGCAAAACTGACCATATTATTGGATGAAGGCCATGCTCTAAAAGCTTTTAAAGATTTTATATTGGCACAAAACGGAGATATTTCGGTTATTGAAGATCCTGAAAAGCTACCGAGCTCTTCTTACCATATTCAAGTTAGTGCAAAACAAACAGGATATATACACGAAATAACAGCTGATACTATTGGAATCGCAGCAATGCATCTTGGAGCAGGACGTGCGAAAAAAGACGATCAGGTTCATCATGGAGTTGGAATAACCTTACACAAGAAAATAGGTGATAAGGTCGAAATCGACGAACCACTAGCAACTCTCCATGCTGATCAGGAGGATGTCCAAGAGATCATGGAACTCATTAGGGATGCTATTACAATCCAAGATAATCCTTCTAATAAACCTAAGATGATTTATGAAGTAATAGATAAGTAAAGAACCTTAGTATTCGTAAAGCGATGAATTCATTCATCGCTTTTTTTTATACGTTAGGAAGCATAAAATTTCTACACAGTAGAAGTTTCGAAGTAGCTGAAATTTTAAGGTATTAGGTATAAGAAAAACTAGGCATTCACCAAAAAAGAGTGAATCCGAGTTTTTCTAATGTTATAAAAATACTCGGTTTTGGCAAAAATAATTAGTGTTAACTATTGGAGGTGTATGTAGGTGAAAATGGTAAATAGACTGCTACTAATAATGGCAAATGTTCTGCTTCTAACATGCTTTTCAGGATATCTAAATATCCATGCTTCCCATCATCAACCAGTAAGTGAATCTGCTTCTCTTGATTTAGCTGAAAATTCAAAATCAGCTATATTAATAGAACGAGATACTGGTAAAGTTTTGTTTGAGAAAAATGCTGACGAGTCCTTACCACCAGCAAGTATGACTAAAATTATGACAATGCTATTAATTATGGAAGCTCTTGATAAGGGAGAAATAACCTTAGAAGAAACGGTTCGAGTCAGTGAGAATGCTGCTTCCATGGGTGGCTCACAAATATTTTTAGAGGCAGGAGAAGAAATGACCGTAAACGATTTACTGAAAGGTATAGCGGTAGCTTCTGGAAATGATGCAAGTGTTGCGATGGCCGAAAAAATAGCCGGCAGTGAAAAAGCATTCGTAGAGCTAATGAACAAAAAAGCGAAGGAATTAGGTCTTAAGAATACGGTCTTCCAAAATGCGACTGGACTCCCCGCTGAAAACCATACAAGTACAGCAGCAGAGATGGCCACAATGGCAAAGGCTTTATTAAAATATGAAAATATAACCGATTATACAAGTATTTATGAAGACTATTTACGTGAAGGCAAGGAAAATGAATTTTGGCTTGTGAATACAAATAAGCTGGTAAAATTTTATGATGGCGTAGATGGTTTGAAAACAGGATTTACGAATGAAGCGAAATACTGTCTAACTGCTACTGCTGAAAAAGAAGGAATGAGGGTGATTGCAGTAGTGATGGGTGCTGGGTCCACTAAGGAACGTAATAGTGATGTTAGTCAAATGCTCGATTATGCTTATAGCAAATATGCAACAAAACCGTTATTCGAAAAAAACCAATCGATTACTAGTTTTGAATGGCTAAAAGCTGACAAACAAAATGTGGATATCATTACTAATGACTCTATTTCCATTGTACATCAAAAAGGGGAGGACTTAAGTGGAATTGAAACAAAAATGAAAATAAATCAAAATATATCCCTTCCAATCAAAAAAGGAACTACTGTTGGTAAGCTACAAGTGATGCAAGGTGGAAAAGTGATCAGTGAAACAGATCTCGTCCTTTCTGAGGATATGAAAAAAGCAAGCACATTCCAATTATGGAAGAGAACTTGGCGGTCGCTCTTTTCTCTATAGTTTTACCGTAAATATATCGTTTCCTAAATTGAAGAAATGATTTTGCAATATTTGCTCGATTTCGTTCTAGTTTTGTCATAAAGCAGGATAATAAAAGATCTTTGTAGAAATAGAAACTCAAGTTAGAAAAGAGGGAGGATGAATAATGCAATTAACGACACAATTTGTTCCTATTGAAAATGTATTAATTGTACGATTAGAAGGAGAGCTAGATCACCATTCTGCAGCAAGACTAAAGATAGATTGGCAAGAGGAAATGAGAAAAAACCGAACAAAACATGTGGTTTTAAATTTGCAACATCTACATTTCATGGATAGTTCAGGTCTTGGAGTTGTCTTAGGTAGATATAAAGAGATTAAACAACTGGGCGGCGAGATGGTTGTTTGTTCTATTTCCCCTGCAGTAAAACGCTTGTTCGAAATGTCGGGTTTATTCAAAATAGTTCGATTAGAATCAGATGAATCCTTTGCATTGCTTACGTTGGGGGTGGCCTCATGAATAATTCGATGCAATTACATTTTAAAAGTATTAGTGAAAATGAAGCATTTGCACGGATTACGGTAGCTGCCTTTGTATCCCAAATTGATCCAACGATGGATGAATTAACAGAAATCAAAACTGTTGTCTCCGAAGCGGTGACCAATGCAATTATTCATGGTTATGAGGAAGACCCGAATCAATATGTCTATATTGAGTGTTCCATTACAGATAGCACCTTATCCATTTCTATTCAGGATCAAGGCCTAGGAATTGAGAACATAGATTTAGCTAAAGAGCCATTGTTTACCTCTAAACCAGAGCTTGAAAGATCGGGGATGGGCTTTACCATCATGGAAAACTTTATGGACAAGGTAGAAATACAATCAAGTCCTGGAGAAGGCACCACTATCAGAATGGTCAAAGACTTCCAACGAAGTAAAAGTTTTTGTAATTAGGTGATGCGGATGACAAAAATGAAAAATGCATCCCCCCTTCAGGATAAAGAGGTCAAACGATATATTCAATTAAGTCAAGAAGGCGATGAAAATGCTCGATCCATTCTTGTAGAAAAAAATATCCGGCTAGTATGGTCAGTTGTGCAACGATTTTTAAATCGGGGGTATGACCAGGACGATCTTTTTCAAATTGGTTGTATTGGTTTGCTGAAATCGATTGACAAATTTGATCTGAATTACGATGTGAAATTTTCTACCTATGCAGTACCTATGATAATCGGTGAGATTCAACGATTTATTAGGGATGATGGAACGGTGAAAGTAAGCCGATCCCTAAAGGAGATTGGTAATAAAATTCGTCGCACCTCGGATGAATTAACGAAGGATTTAGGGAGAGCACCAACAATTCAAGAGATCGCTAATAAGCTCGAACTAAGCCCAGAGGAGATCATCCATGCACAAGAAGCAACGAAGAAACCACAATCCATTCACGAGACTGTTTTTGAAAACGACGGCGATCCGATCACCCTGTTGGATCAAATTGCAGATACAGGAGATAACTGGTTTGAAAAAATTACGATGGAACAGTTAATTAATGAATTAGATCAAAGAGAGAGACTTATTGTTTATCTTAGGTATTATAAGGATCAAACACAAACTGAGGTTGCCAATCGTTTAGGTATTTCACAAGTTCAGGTTTCTAGGATTGAGAAAAAGATATTAGAAAAAATGAAAGAAGAAATGTTGAATTAAAATAGTATAGCCTTTACGTAATAACTCGGCGAATGCCGAGTTTTTTATTTTACGTTAAGAAAGTATAAAATTTTTGGCAGGAAGTAAAGCAACGAAGCGAAAATTTTGAAATCCAAAGTATAAGAAAAGCTAACGCATCGGCTAAAGGACGAGCGAATGCGAGTTTTTCTAATGCTGGAAGAGTCGTTGTTTTTCTTATATGGGTATAATTTTTCCCTAATTTCAAAAACTACTTCATAACCAACAGTTTATAACTAAGTTTGTATAAGGGGTGATGCTTAGTGGAGGAAAAAGTATATATCCGGCTTAGAAAGAAAATTAGAGTTAAACATAATCACCTTATTTTACTGAAGGATATCGCTTATTTAACAGGGAATATTTCTTATCTTGATAAGTTAGATCACTTAAAGATTTATCAGATTACGGAAGAGGATAAAAATGTATCAGTTATTGATGGATTTCATCTGTTAGATAAATTAATTAAAGCATATCCATCCTTGACTTTTGAATTAGTTGGACCTAGTCAGACAATTGTGGAAATTAGCAAACAAAAAAAACAAGCCAATATTTTGCTCGTTACAGCAATCTGGCTACTTCTGTTCGTGGGATCCGCCATGGCAATTATCAATTTTCACTATGATGTTAGCATGCAGGAGGTTCATCAGAGTTTGGCATATTTCTTTACAGGGGAAAGAGTGAACAAACCACTATGGATACAAATTCCATACTCGATCGGATTAGGACTAGGAATGGTACTCTTTTTTAATCACATCTTCCAAAAACGATTTAATGAGGAACCGAGCCCGCTCGAAGTAGAAATGTTTAATTATCAGCAAGATTTAGATACCTATCTTATTAATCATGAGAATGTTTTGAATAATAGAGACAATGAATGACATGCGATCTATTATTGCAGAAACCATTATCGGGTTTGGTTCTGGAATTATTGTTGGTTCAGGTCTAGTCGCTTTATTAACAGTGTTAGGAATTATTCCACGGTTGGTCCAGCTGAGTAAATCTTATACTTTTGTCAAATCATATCAAGCAGCTGTCATACTAGGAGGTATAATAGGGACACTTTTTTCCTTCAGTCAAATTTCGATCCATGTTCCCATACTTATCCAAGTATTGTTCGGACTATTCCATGGTGTTTTTATCGGAATGCTTGCAGCAGCATTGACAGAGGTGCTAAATGTTTTTCCCATCTTAATGAAAAGATTAGGAATGAGCACAGCACTGTTGTGGTTATTAATGGCAATCGTATTAGGCAAAATTTTTGGCTCTCTTTTCCACTGGATCACCTTTGTCGATATTATGTCATCGTGAAATATGTTAATTTAATGAGGGATAATAGATGAAAAAAACCAAAAATCAAAAAAAAATCTCATCATCTATAAATATGAATGAGTCTTATTTAAAATCAAAGCTCGGAATAGGTGTTTCCTTTGATGTCGGATTTCGAGAATTAGTGGTACTTAAAAAGAGAATACAATTATACTATGTAACAGGGTTAGTAGACACGGATTTTGTCATTGAGATCATGAAAAAATTGATCTCTATTAATGATGACGAAAATGCTCATACTGATATCTATGATGAGCTAAATAATCGTGTTGTTCACCAACAAGTGGAAAAGACCGATCGATTTGATAAGGCAATGGATCGATTACTATCTGGTTTACTGGTGATTTTTGCAGACGGAGAAGAAAATTGTTTTATCGTGGATGTCAGACACTATCCAGGAAGAACTCCGGAAGAACCTGACACAGAAAAAGTGGTTCGAGGTTCTAGAGATGGCTATACAGAAAATATTATTGAAAATACTGCATTAACTCGAAGAAGAATACGAGACGAACGACTAAGAAACGAAATTATGCAGGTTGGAGAAAGATCGAAGACAGATATTTGTATATCTTATATCCAAGATGTAGCAGATCCGGATTTAGTAAACTTAATTAAAGAAGAACTACAAAATATTGATGTTGACGGAATATCTATGGCAGACAAAACAATAGAAGAATATTTGGTTCATCAAGGATTAAATCCATATCCCCAAGTAAGATATACAGAAAGGCCAGATGTGGCATCGACTCATTTATTTGAAGGACATGTGTTAGTGATGGTGGATACTTCACCTAGTATGATTATTGTGCCTACAACTTTTTTTCACCATGTTCAACATGCAGAAGAGTACCGGGAAGCACCGGCTGTCGGTACCTTTATTCGTTGGATAAGATTTTTAGGTATATTTGCCTCTTTATTTTTATTGCCATTGTGGCTATTGGTAGTTCTAGACCCTACATTATTACCAGAAAAACTACAATTTATCGGGCCGAACGAAACAGGTAATGTTCCGATAATTGTACAAATTCTTTTAGCTGATATAGGGATTGAGTTTTTAAGGATGGCTGCCATTCATACACCAACCCCTTTATCAACCGCCATGGGTTTGATTGCAGCAGTATTAATTGGAGAAATTGCAATCGAGGTTGGTTTGTTTAGTTCAGAAGTCATTCTTTATGTTGCGATNNGCAAGATTACTTTTGCTCATTGTGACCTTTTTCTTCCATGTTCCAGGTTTTCTCATCGGAACAACCTGCTTCATACTGTTTCTTGCTAGTACAAGGTCGTTACAGACACCTTATTTATGGCCACTTTTACCGTTTAATGATAAGGCATTGTGGCAAATATTATTCCGAGTAGCTGTTCCGTTATCGAAAACACGTCCGAGCATTGTACAAACAAAAAATCATCGAAAACAATCTTAGAATTCTTGTACAAAACTGCTTTTGCGGTTATGCTTGAACTTAGGAAGGCTGTGTGGTAAATTATTTTTATACTTTTTTCGAAATGATTTATTTATGGTACTGCGGGAATAGAAAATCCCTTACTACTTTACCAAGCAGGTGAATAGGAGGGTTTTTTCTTTGTACACATTAGATTGATAGCAGATTTTTTACTAATAAATCATGGAACGCTAAATTTTATTGGATGACAGAAGGCTATCGTTACTAGGGGGATGACTATATGGCAGAGCAATTCAGTTATAATGAAAAAGGGCACTTATTGTTTGGAGGACTTGATACCATCGATTTGGCGAAAAAATATGGAACACCATTATTCGTTTATGATGTAGAAAAAATTCGGGAAAACGCCCGTGCATTTGTGGAGACATTTCAAAAGCATGGTATAAAGGCACAGGTTGCTTATGCAAGCAAGGCTTTTTCAAGTATAGCAATGGTACAGGTTGCAAAACAAGAGAATCTTAGTTTGGATGTTGTGTCTCAAGGGGAGTTATACACGGCACTTCAAGCTGGTTTTCCGGTTGACAAAATTCATTTTCATGGTAATAATAAAAGTCTTGAAGAGCTTAGAATGGCGATTGAGAGTAAAATTGGCTGTATTGTTATCGACAATTTTCATGAGATGGTATTGTTAGAATCACTACTAGCTGAATATGATGCAACAATGGATGTACTCATTAGGGTAACGCCAGGTATTGAAGCACATACACATGACTACATTTTGACTGGTAACGAAGACTCTAAATTTGGGTTTGACCTAACAAATGGTCAAGCAGATAAGGCAATACAACAGCTTTTAGCGAAAGAGCGTATTCATCTGAAGGGCTTGCACTGTCATATAGGTTCTCAGATATTTGAAACAGATGGATTTATGATGGCAGTGGAACGGCTTTTTGAGAAATTAGCAGAGTGGTCAAAAAGCTATCAATTTACTGCTGAAGTGCTTAATTTAGGTGGTGGTTTTGGCATTCGCTATACGTCAGAGGATGAACCGTTACCATTAGAGAAATACGTAGAATCATTAATAGAAAAAGTTTCCTCCCAAACTAATAAATATAACATGGTGTTTCCTGAGATTTGGATAGAACCAGGCAGATCTATTGTCGGGGATGCCTGTATCACTCTATATTCAATTGGTTCGATCAAGGAAATTCCGAATGTGAGAAAATATGTAGCGGTAGACGGCGGGATGACTGATAATTTGAGGCCTGCGCTATATCAAGCGAAATATGAAGCAGTTGTCGCGAATAAAGCCCAACAACCGAGCGATGAAGAAGTTTCTATTGCTGGAAAATGCTGTGAATCAGGAGACATGTTAATTTGGGATATTATGTTGCCAGAAGTGGAGGCAAATGATATATTAGCTGTATTTAGTACAGGTGCGTATGGTTATTCTATGGCAAACCACTACAACCGTTTTGCCAAACCAGCAGTTGTATTTGTAGAAAAAGGGAAGGATCAGTTAGTGGTCAAAAGAGAAAGTTACCAAGACTTAGTAACAAATGACTTATCCTACGAGGAGGAATAACAATGAAGCAAGCGACAATAGCATTTGAAAATGGAGAAGAAATCGTAATAGAGTTATTTGAGGAGGCTGCGCCAAACACCGTAGCTAATTTTGAAAAACTAGCAAACGATCATTTTTATGATGGTGTTATTTTTCACCGTGTCATTCCAGGATTTGTTGCGCAAGGCGGAGATCCTACCGGAACCGGAATGGGTGGTCCTGGCTATACTATAAAATGCGAAACGGAAGGAAACCCACATAAGCACGTCGCTGGAGCATTATCTATGGCTCATGCCGGTAAGGATACGGGAGGTAGTCAATTCTTTTTAGTTCACGAGCCTCAGCCACATTTAGATGGCGTGCATACCGTGTTTGGACAAGTTATAGAAGGAATGGATACCGTCCTTCGAATCAAACAAGGTGATGCAATGAAAACCGTTCGTGTGACGGAATAGAAATTGTCAAGGTTTGACATCTTTATTTGATTATACTATTGTAATGATTAGAATGTTTAATTTCTAAATTAAAAGGGAAAGATAGGGATGAATCAAAGACGCAAAAATTGGATATTGTTGATCTTTCTTTTTGTCATTGCAGTGATATGGGGTTTTTATTATTGGTTCGGTATAGCACTACCAAATGGTTAAATGATTCAAATTTTTATCCAAGGTAACGACACATCGAATCAGAACATAACATAACAGTATGAATAATGTTATGAATAATGAGGGGTTCAAAATGTTAATTCGTTATAAGAAAAGGCTTGAAAAGATAGCAATGGGACTCTTATCTTTTATGCCTGATGAGAAAGAAGTTAAACGACTACAGGATACGATCAAGGAATATGAGACAAACGATCAATGGCAGCTATTTTTATGGAAAGAAGAAGACGATGTTCTAGGGGCTATTGGTTTGATTGTCAAGGAAGATAACAAATCAATTTTAGTACAGCATATCACGGTAGATCCATCACATCGTAATATGGGCATTGGAAAGAAAATGGTACATGCATTAGAAGGTTTTTTCGATGAGTCCTACTCCATCCATGCGAATGAGCAAACAGAACGATTTCTAGAGAAATGTAAAACATCTTAAACAATTATATAGATACAATGAATGCATCCTGATAGTCAGTCAAATAATGACAATGGTATGGAAGGTGCAAGAAATACGATTATGGTAAAATAGAAAAGAACCTTTGTGGGTTTCACAAAGGTTCTTTTCTTGTCGTTTAACATCGTAAAAGTGGATGGCTAGGGATGGTTGGTGAGTACCATTATTCTAAAGTCCGTTTTTTAATACCAAGCTGCACCAACAATAATCAACAAGATAAATAACACAACGATCAACGCAAATCCACTACCGTAAGAATAACCCATTTTTATTCCTCCTATTTTCAATTTTAAATCAATTATAAAATTGATTTCTCGAGATTAATGTATGCTAACAATGGAAAAAAGTATGGGCATATGTAATAGTATATAATAAATGATGGCAGTTTGTTTTTACACTTTTCTTATAAAGAATGATTTAAAAATATTTGTGTGATTTTTGGAGGAAAAATGTGTGGCTAATCAGTATGAAGTAAAGTTAGACTCTTTTGAAGGACCATTAGATTTATTATTGCATTTAATCAATAAGTATGAAATTGATATTTATGATATACCTGTTGCGGAAATCACCTCTCAATACATGGTATATATACATACAATGCAGCAATTAGAGCTTAATATTGCAAGTGAATATTTAGTGATGGCGGCAACCTTATTAGAAATTAAGAGCAAGGTGTTATTACCCAATCCTTCTATAGAGGTGGATGAGGAATATGAAGAGGATCCTCGTGAGGAATTGATGAGAAGGTTAATTGAATATCGAAAGTATAAGGAAGCGGCAGAACAACTAAAAGAAAGAGAGATGGAACGAAGTCACATACATACGAGAGCTCCTGTTCCATTAGAAAAACCAAAAGGAGTTACTGTCCCAGAAGGTACAGCTAGTGTTTATGATATGCTAAACGCAATGGCAAAAGTATTAGAGCGGAGAAAATGGAATCAACCAATGGAAACATCTATTCAGAGAAGGGAGATACCGATAAAAGAAAGAATGGATGCAATATTATTACAATTGCAGGAATCTGATCAAGGTATTTCCTTCTATCAACTATTTCCAGAAAATACGAAATCCTATGTTGTGGCAACCTTTATAGCGGTTTTAGAATTAATGAAGGATAATAAAATTCATTGTATTCAAGAGAAACAATTTGATGATTTAATGGTTTATCAGGCTTAAACACAAAAAGGATCATTCCGTAATTATGGATTTATGAATGAAGGACGGTGTATCAATCTAGTGGAACTATCAGAGATGAAAGCAATTATAGAAGGTTTAATTTTTGTATCGGGAAATGAAGGTATTACAAAGAAGGAAATTCAAAAGGTATTAGATTTAGATAAGGACATGGCTGAGCATGTATTAAATGAGTTAAAGTTTGACTATGAAAGTAGTAGTAGAGGAATGATGTTAGTCGAATCAAAAGGTTCCTTATTTTTGTCCACAAAACCTGAGCATGGTGAATACTATACCAGCCTGACTGAAACGAAGACTATTTCAAAGTTGTCACAGGCTGCATTAGAAACATTAGCAATCATAGCTTATTTACAACCAATAACCCGAACGGAAATTGAAGAGATTAGAGGAGTTAAGAGTGACAGGCCTGTACAGACATTAATCTCTCGTGCACTTATTGAAGAAGTAGGTCGAAAAGAAGGAGTAGGACGACCAATTCTATTTGGTACTACCTTAGATTTTTTAACTTATTTTGGTTTAAAATCATTAGAGGAGCTGCCTCCATTACCAGAAAACATAGAAGATATTGATGTCGAAACGGAAGCAGATTTATTTTTCGATCGTTTCCAAGAGCTTGAACAGGAATAGGAAAAATACGTGAGCATATGCTTGTCTTTTCTGCATACAATGAAGATATAAAAATTAATTGTCTGAGAAGAGGTGAAGCAGTGCGTTTTGCTATCACAATCATATGTCTTGTATTTGGAGGCTTACTACTATCTCCAGCAGTAGAGGCTCAAACAGAGATAAACGTGTCTGCCGAAAGCGCAGTACTCATAGACCAAACGTCTGGTCGAGTGTTGTACGAAAAGAATGCTCATAACCAATCCTTGATTGCTAGTATTACGAAGATCATGACAGCCATTGTTGCCATTGAATCAGGTGAGTTAGATAGTCAAGTAAGCATATCGGATAATGCCATCGGCACAGAAGGTTCTTCTATTTACTTAAGGGCCGAGGATCAGTTTACACTGGAGGAATTAATCTATGGGCTGATGCTACGCTCTGGAAATGATGCAGCTGTTGCGATAAGTGAACATGTTGGTGGTAGCTTAGAAGGGTTTGTTCATCTAATGAATGAGAAAGCCCATTGGATAGGCATGACAAACACACATTTTTCCAATCCTCATGGTCTTGATTCAGAGGACCATTACTCTACTGCCTATGATATGGGACTCCTAATGAAGTATGCAATGGAAAATGATACTTTTCAAAAAATATCAGGTGCAAAATCATTTCGAGCAAATGACCGTGATTATTCCTGGCAAAATAAAAATAAATTATTAACAAGGTATTATGAATATTGTACTGGGGGTAAGACAGGTTTTACGAAGGCTGCCGGAAGAACGTTAGTGACAACGGCGCAGAAGGATGGACAAACCTTGATTGTGGTTACTCTCAATGCTCCTGATGACTGGCAGGATCATATTAGACTATATGAATGGGGATTTGAGCATTATCCTCTTGAGGAAATCCAATCTGAGGGGGAATATTCCTACGAAAACAAGAAAGATGAAGGTCTTACAAATGGTTGGATTTCGGACGATGTTCTCTATCCTTTAACCGATTCAGAAATAAAAAACCTTTCTTCTAAGGTATTTTTAACAACAGAAGCATTAGCATTTGACCAAATTGGAAAAAAGATATTCTACCTAGATGGGGAGAAGATTGCAGAAACTGCTATTTATCAAGAAGAAGTAAATGAAGAAAAAAGTGGATTTTGGCAAGCTACACTCGATACCTTTCAAACATTATTAGGTGAAAAGCAATGATTAATCTTATTTGGGTACTAATGGCCGCTATTGGTATTGTGTATGCAATGTTTAATGGGACGATGGAACAAGTTAATAAGTCATTGTTTGATGGAGCAAATGAGGCTGTCACATTAGTTATTGCGCTTACTAGTGTTCTAGTTTTTTGGTTAGGTATGATGAGAATCGCAGAAAAGGCAGGATTATTGAAAGGGCTTAGTAAACTTTTTCGTCCACTCGTAGTAAGACTCTTTCCAGAAATTCCAGCAGATCATCCAGCGATGGGCTATATATTAGCGAATTTTAGCGCAAATTTGTTTGGTTTAGGTAATGCAGCAACACCAATGGGAATCAAAGCAATGGAAGAAATGAAGAAGCTAAGTAATTCGAGCACTGTTTCTAATTCCATGATCACCTTTCTCGTAATTAATACGTCAAGTATTACTTTAGTCCCGACCACCGTTATTGCGATTAGAATGGAGTATGGATCTCACTCACCAACTGAAATTGTAGGCAGTACTTTAATTGCTACACTGGCAACTACCATTACTGCCATTCTCGTAGATCGTCTATTTCAGAAACGAAGGGAGAAGAAGCTGTCTTGATTCAAATTGTGACAACGATAAGTGTTTGGCTCATTCCTTGCATTATTTTAGTCATATTGCTTACTGCTGTATGGAGAAAGATACCTGCATACGAGGAATTTGTGGAAGGTGGGAAAGAAGGCTTAAAAATGTCGATTTCCCTTCTTCCATTTTTATTAGGGATGATGGTAGCTATTTCCATTCTAAGGAGCTCTGGAGCTCTGGATGCGTTTATTGGGTTACTCCAACCATTTCTCGAGAAAGTAGGTTTCCCTGCGGAAATTACACCATTAGCGTTGATCCGTCCTATTTCAGGAACTGCTGCCTTAAGTGTTACATCTGAAATGATTGAACTATATGGTCCTGATTCGTTCTTAGGGAGGTTAGCTTCCACCATGCAAGGTAGTACTGACACAACATTATATATTTTGACTGTCTATTTTGGAGCAGTTGGCATTAAAAAAATGGGGGATGCGCTTAAAGTTGGACTGATTGCTGATTTTATTGGTATAATTGTTTCAGTTATTGTAGTATCATGGATGTTCTTGTAGAAGCGTTAACATAGGTTAACGCTCCTTTTCATGATAAGGGTTATGTGAAAATGACGAACTAACTTAAAAAAACAGAGGAAGAGTGTATAGCATGAGTGAACGTCTACAAAAAGTGATTGCAAAGAGCGGAATCACTTCAAGAAGAAAAGCAGAAAAACTAATTGAAGAAGGTAAGGTAAAGGTAAATGGTAAAGTGATAACGGAATTAGGAGTGAAAGTAACCGATAGTGATCAAATCGAGGTGAACAACATTCCAATAGAGAAGGAAAAGCCTGTCTACTTTCTCTTTTATAAACCGAGAGGCGTTATTTCTAGTGTATCTGATGATAAGGACCGTAAAACGGTTGTGGATTTTTTTGAGGAATTTGAACAAAGAATTTTCCCTGTTGGAAGATTAGATTATGATACTTCCGGCTTAATCATTATGACAAATGATGGTGACTTTATGAATGTATTACTTCATCCAAGGTACAAAATGGACAAAGAATATATTGTGAAGACAAAAGGAATTCCAGCAAATGAAGCTCTTAAAACATTTAAAAAAGGTATCCGTTCAGAGGGTGATATTCTAAAGGCTAAGCAGGTCAAAATCATGTCAGTAGATAAAAAGAAGCAAACAGCCATTGTGAAGGTCATTCTTCATCAAGGAAAAAATCGCCAAATTAGAAGAATGTTTGATGCCATCAATTGTCCAGTAATGAAATTGCGACGCGAAAGGCTTGCTTTCTTAACACTAGATGGATTGCAACCAGGGGAATATCGTGAGCTCAAGCCTCAAGAAATTAGCGATTTAAAAAAGTTAGCTCAAAAAATTGTTAAATAACTGTCACAATATTGTGATAAATATGATGGTAAAATGTTCGAAGGGAGTGAAAATCATGAATAAGGTAGAGAAAGCAAATCAACAAAAACGTAAAAAAAAGCGATTTCGCCTAATTTATCGAACAGCCATTTTAGTCGTTTTGTTTGGCGCTATGCTTTTTGCCATTGTTTCAAATGTACTTAGCGAGGATGAAGCGGTTGATGTAGGTGAACAGGCCCCAGACTTTCAATTAACACAATTAAATGGAGAAAATGTAGAGAATCTACGTCTATCTGATTTAAAAGGGAAAGGGGTTATGCTTAATTTCTGGGCAACTTATTGTGAACCTTGTAAGCGAGAAATGCCTTATATGGAATCCTTGTATCCACAATACAAGGAAAAAGGAGTAGAAATTGTTGCAGTAAGTGTTGATATGACAGAAATTGTGATCAATAAATTTGTAAATCAATATGATTTAACCTTTCCTATCCTTCATGATAAGTCATCAGAAGTAATGGATGCATATGGAATTAAACCACTTCCAACAACCTATTTCATTGATGAGAATGGAGTTATTGTAGAAAGGGTCTTAGGAGAATTAACTTTAGAAAACCTGGAAGGTTATCTAGAGCAAATAGTACCTAGTTAATATGTAAACGAGGGGTTTTTTATGGGAGCGTATACTTGTAGGGCTTGTGGATTTGAAAATAAAGAAGGTACCTCTATTTGTAACAAATGCGGTAATCCATTAGATGTAGAAAATAAAAAATTGCTCAATATGCGTTATGACGGTAGAGCAATTCGTTCCAAGACGAGAAATCAATCCATTGTTGATAAGATATGGAATTTTTTCTCATCTATCAAGGTAGGAGTTACCCTAATTGCGATTGCTCTTGTAGCATCAGCAATCGGAACCATCTTTCCACAAGAGATATACATACCAAATACCGTTAGCGCATCAGAACATTATCGAGATCAATATGGCATTTTTGGTCAAATCTATTATCAGCTAGGATTTCATCAGTTATATAGTTCCTGGTGGTATATGTTATTAATAGCACTTATAGGTATTTCTATTTTTATTGTTAGTTTAGATAGAGGTATCCCATTATATAAAGCATTGAAGCACCAAAATCCTAAAAAGCATGCTGCCTTCTTAAAAAGGCAAAAGCTTTATGGGGAATATAACAACTATGAGCAAAATGATGTAGACCAATTGTTATCCCACCTACGCAAGAAACGATATCGTATAACAGAAAAAGATGGCCATTATCTTGCTGAGAAAGGAAGATTCTCCAGATGGGGACCTTATGTTAACCATCTCGGTTTAATTATATTCCTTCTTGGAACCTTATTGCGCTTTGTTCCATTTATGTATATCGATGAGTTTGTATGGGTTAGAGAAGGAGAAACTGAAGTTATCCCTGGGACAGATCAGCAATACTACGTAAAAAATGAGAAATTTATTATTGAGACTTACGGAGAAGAGGAAGAGGATGCTAAATTTGACGAGGTAATTAGTAGTCAAGAGGCTCCTATTCCTAAGAATTTTCAAACGAATGCTGTTGTTTTTCAGGATATATCTGAAAATCTTCCTGGAATGGAACCAGAATTAAAAGAAGTGAAAAGTGGAGAAATTATTGTCAACGAACCTATGAAATTCGACGGATTAGCACTATATCAAGATAGCTATCAATTAAATGAGTTTCAAAGTATGTCATTTAAGTTACATGAGAAAGATGATGCAAACGAAAAAGCGATGGTTGAATTCACGGTTGACTTAACTGATCCTAAATCTGAATATACGTTTGATAATGGATTTCGTATTGAGCTAGATAGTTATTATCCGGATTTTGTGTTAGAGGATGGTATGCCAAAGTCAAGAACCAATTATCCTCGAAACCCTGGTTTTGTCTTTTTTGTGTATCCTCCGAATTCAGAAGAACCTGAGGTAAGCTTCTTAGCTATTGGACAAAATATTGATCCAAATAATCAAAACAATTATAAAATTGGTTTAACTGGATTTGATGTTCGAAATGTAAGTGGATTAAAAGTGAAGAGGGATTATACGTTACCGGTAATTGGAATAGGTGCGTTCATCTTTATGATTGGTGTTGTGCAAGGGATGTACTGGCAGCATAGAAGAATATGGATTCATCCAGAAGAATCTAAACTTTTAATTGCTTGCCATACGAATAAAAACTGGTTCGGTATGAAAAAGGAATGGGAGAAGGTTTCTTCCAATACTAAATTTAAATTCCTACAGGATCAAGAAGACAAAGAGTAATGATTACCGATTAGGAGGCTTACAATGGAAGACTTAATAACTTGGAGCGGCAGGCTCTTATATAGTGCCTTTATTATTTATTTAATAGCCACGTTATTATTTGCTGCTACGATAAAAGACAAAAGAAAAGAAAAAACATTTACAAAGCTACACCTTATAGCTATAAGTACAACCATTATTGGTTTTCTTGCACAGCTAGGTTATTTCTTCACGCGTTGGGCAGCAAGTGGACATGCGCCAGTTAGTAATATGTTTGAATTTGTTACGTTTTTTGGTATGATGCTTGTACTAGCATTTATTATCCTTTACTTTATTTATCGAATCGAGCTACTTGGCTTATTTGCATTGCCAATAGCCCTTTTAATTATTGCTTATGCGAGTATGTATCCAAGGGAAATCTCGCCATTGGTTCCTTCCCTGAAGAGTCACTGGTTGTACATCCATGTAACAACCGTTGCTTTAGGTGAAGCGATTTTAGCTGTTAGTTTTGTTGCGGGAATTATCTATTTAATAAGACAGATTAACCAATCAAAATCGACTGCTAAGACGAAATGGTTGGAGATCATTATGTATGCAATCTTTTCTACGTTAGGATTTGTTATCATCACTACCGCTTTTTCGATTGCAGATTATTCTGCTACATTTGAGTATACGCTGGAAGGAAATGCTACAGAACTGGATTATCAAATACCGGCAATATTTGGTCCACCTGACGGGGAGCTTCTTACTGAAGAAAGAATGGATGCACTTATTCCAACTCCAGAATGGCTACATGGCGCGGAAGCACCTCGTAAGCTAAATACATTAATATGGTCCTTATTAGTTGGATTACTATTATATACAGGAATAAGATTAATTCTAAGAAAAAGGGTGGCTGCAGCCATTCAGCCTTTTTTGAAAAAAGCGAATCCTGAATTACTTGATGAGGTTTGCTATCGATCAGTGGCGATCGGATTTCCAGTGTTCACATTAGGTGGTCTAATATTTGCAGCCATTTGGGCTCAAGAGGCATGGAATAGATATTGGGGTTGGGACCCTAAGGAAGTATGGGCACTAATCACGTGGTTTTTCTATGCTATCTTCCTTCATTTGAGGTTGACGAGAGGTTGGCATGGTGAAAGGTCAGCATGGCTAGCTGTAGTTGGATTTGCGATCATTATGTTTAATTTAATCGTCGTTAATCTGGTTCTAGCAGGTTTACACTCCTATGCCGGTTAAACCATAGCTAAAAAAGAATAATAGATCTGCGAGAAAGTACAAGAGATATTTGTCCCTTGTGCTTTTTCCGTATATACTAATAGAGTAGTGATAGGAGGTAAAATCATGGATAAGGAGCAGAAGAAAGTATTAGTTGTGGATGATGAAGACCGTATTCGTAGATTATTGAAGATGTATTTAGAGAGAGAAGAATATACGGTGGAAGAAGCAGCTGATGGAGAGGAAGCTTTAAAAAAAGCTTTAAATGAGGATTATGAAGTTATATTATTAGATTTAATGATGCCTGGGAAAGATGGATTAGAGGTTTGTAAGGAAATTAGAGAACATAAATCTACACCGATCATGATGCTAACAGCAAAAGGAGAGGAATTAAGTAGAATTCATGGTTTCGAAGCAGGGACAGATGACTACATAGTAAAACCATTCAGTCCAAGGGAAGTAGTTCTAAGAGTAAAAGCACTTTTAAGAAGAGCTGGTAATTTACAACTACAGAATCAAAGTAATCGTTCGAAAGATATGATAGAATTTCCACATCTAGTAATAGATAATGATGCACATAGAGTTCTAGCTGACCATAAAGAAGTTAACTTAACACCGAAGGAGTACGAGCTACTATTATTTTTAGCAAAAGCTCCAGATAAAGTTTTTGAACGAGAGGAATTATTAAAAGAAGTTTGGAAATATGAATTTTTCGGTGATTTAAGAACCGTAGACACCCATGTAAAAAGACTCCGCGAAAAGCTAAGTAAAGTATCCGAAAATGCTGCTAAAATGATTGTTACTGTATGGGGAGTGGGTTATAAATTTGAAGTAAAATAAATTAATTTGTAATCATTAACGATGTAATGAGTACTTAATGGGGAATCTTGTGAAATCCAGTTCTGTCCTCAAACTGTATGTACCGAGCGTATGAGAAGATTCTTAGTAGGCTAAAAGCACAAGCCAAAAGACCTGCCATTAAGCCAAATGGTTATGCTTAGAGGATTGAGCATGAAAGTATAGTTGTAGAGACCGCCAATGTATTAGACTCTTGATTTACTTTTTTGTAAAATCCTCCAAAGATTAAGGAGGAAGAATGATGCGCCGTAATTTTAGCATTTTATGGAGTCTTATTTTAGCTATTGTATTTATATCTGGATGTTCGACAAATGATCTAGATCCAGACAGTTCATCTGTTACCACAGCAAATATACAAATTTATAATGAAAATAACCTTATAAAGGAAGAAAATGTAGAAATTGATGAACAGTCTGTACTACTAGATGTACTTCAGAGAGAATTTGAAGTGGAGGTAACAGAAGATGGCTTTATCACTTCAATAGAAGGTTATGATCAAAATAAAGAGAAGAGCAAGTACTGGTTATACACGGTAAATGATGAAATGCCATCTGTCGGTGTGAATGATTATATCATTCAGGACCAAGATCAGATTGTCTTAGAATTAAAGGTGATTACTGAATGAAATTGCGTTTATCTCAATTAACTACAATTTCATTATTAGCAGCCTTAGCAGTAGTTGGGAGAATATTTTTTCAGTTTCTCCCTAATATTCAACCCGTTTCCTCCATTATCATTCTAAGTGCTTTTTATTTGGGGCCATTGGCAGGGGTACTTCTTGCAATTACTGCTGCATATGTATCTAACCTGGCACTAGGAGTGGGGATCTGGACGATATGGCAAATAATTAGCTGGGGAATCATCGGCTTAATAGTAGGATTTATCGGTATGAAATGCTGGAATAAGCCATTCATGGTAGTACTAACCATTAGTTTAATATCTGGATATGTATATGGCTTTATTCTCTCGCTCGGCACTTATACTTATAGTGGTACTTTTTTCGCTTACTATATTGCTGGCCTTCCATTTGATACCTTACATGCCATTGGAAACGTAATATTTACTATTTTGTTATATCCATTTCTTGCAAAAAACCTTCCGAAGCAAGCTTTGTCTTAGTTTTAGCAAGTGTAAGAGGAACCGCAGTATTCTTGCTGTGGTATTTCAATATGGAATTTGACATTTGGTGTAACCTTTCTTCTGTTTAATCGACAAATTACAAGAGTGAGGGGGTCTATTGGTGAAGACCACTTTTGAACAATTATACGATGAATACCACAAGGACTTATATCAGTACATTTTTTATATGGTAAAAAACAAAGAGCAAACAGAAGATATTTTACAAGATGTGTATATCAGAGTATTAAAATCCTATCAAAAGTTTAAAGGAAATAGTTCCGAAAGAACTTGGTTATTTTCTATTGCACGGCATGTCACTTTTGATTATTTTCGCAGCTTAAAAAGAAAGCGTCAGCGAATTAAAGAATTTTTTAATTGGGGTGCAGAAGGAGAGATGATTAAAGCGAATGAACCATTGCCTGAGGAAGTTACGATTTTAGATGAGCAAATGAAGTTACTGTATCGATTACTTGATCAGTGCAATTGGGATCAAAAACATGTCATTATTTTAAGGTATCTTCAGGATTTTAATATAAAGGAAACAGCAGATATTCTTGGCTGGTCAATCAGCAAAGTGAAAACAACGCAGCATCGTGCATTAAAATTACTGAAAGCATTAATGGAGGATGCTAGGGAGAAGGAGGATGTTGATCATGAAAACAAATCATTCTAATAATAAGCAAACAGTAGAGGATTTGTTAAAAAGGCTTCCTAAAATCCAAGACAAACGATCCAAACAAGAAATCCTCCGAAATATTGAAAAAGAGTTTCAAACAATCGATGATGATACACGGCCAAGAAAAAGAAAAAAACTTTGGATTCCTGTAGTCGCAACTTTCTGCTCCATCATTGTTCTTCTTGTCGTTGCTCGAAGTTTAGATTTTGACTTGATTCAGAGGAATAATTCTTCTATGGATATTGCAATCAACGAGTCAGCGACAGAAAGAGAATATTCATCTGAATTACCAGAGAATGATGTCATAGAAAACAACTCTGTTGCAAATTCAGCAGATAGATTATTAACGGACGATTCCTTGTTCCCTTTTAAAAATATTAATGAAGACACCTTCTCTTATTCTGTTGAGTATATACAGAAAGATAACACGATTTATACAGCATGGCTTGTGGAGGACTTATCCTACATTATTCCGATCAGTTTGATCGATAGTGAAGGTCTAGTTACAAATTTAGAGGATTATTATATGAAATTGGATCAATTTGTCCAACCAGAAACATATGGTTTACGTAATTTACAACTCGAAAAGCTAGATATTCAGTTAGATTCGGCTCCAAACGAGTTGGAAGTTATCTTCAATGACACTTATCCAGTAACTGCATCTAGTAACCATTTACAATCATTTAGGAAATTGATCTCCTATATGTTTAGACCATATGGTTATGAAAAATTAAAGGTAAGTGGAAATCATCCATTTGTTGAAAAGCTGTCTGAACACAATATGTTAAGCTTAATGGAATTACAGCCAGTAGCCTATAAAAAATTCCAATCTTCAGACAAAGAAACAACATGGCTCATACCAATTGAAAAAGGGCATATTTCATCATTTGAAGAGGCACTTACAGAAATGACGTTAAATGAGTCTGCTAATGAAGTTCTTGCTACGGTACCAAATGATGCTCAAATTGAGGTAGAAACAAAAGAGGATAGTGTCAGGGCAATGATACGTTCCGAGCTATTAGGAAATAACCAAGGAACAGTGACTATGATTGAAGCTATTTTAATGACCGCTAAAAGCTATGGCTATGATAAAGTAGATTTGGATATTGGATACAATCGTGTAGGGAAGTATGACCTAACAAAAGAACTAACTGTACCTATTCAAGTAAACCCGATTCCAATTCAGTAGGTTAAGTGGTCCATTGTGTCATCGAAGGCTATTTGTACACAATGGACTACATCTATTAAATATATAAGTTAACTGCCGTTTCTATCTATTGTTCGTATTTTCCATTACCTTAATGGACTCCGTAGGGCAACCTTCCTTTGCATCCAAAAGATCCTCTTCCTCTTCCTTTTTGATCGGTGTGCTCCCTTGATTGTTATCTCTCTTCGCAAATGCTATTCCTTCATCGTTATAATCAAAAATACTCGGAGCAGTTGCTCCACATACCCCACATGCAATACAGGTTTCTTGATCGACCCATGTATATAAAGGCATAAATAGGTCCTCTTTTCTTTAAAAAATATTCAATAATATTGTATCATATATATGAATTTCATATCTATTTTCTACATCCATTGGTACAATAATAAAAAGGAGTGTAAAGTAGAAAAATGTTTCAATGGATTTTATTATATTGCTTGCAGCAAGTTCAAGGTGAACGTTCTGTAGCAAACATATACCACTTAATTGTAGGGAAAAAATCAACACAATCTATTCAAGATAGTTATATTTATAACCTTTCAAAATATTATGGAATTTATCGCATCTTAAAGCGTGATCAATTTGAAGAGATGATCCATCAGTTGATAGCCGATGGATATATGAAGTTAGACCAGGATGGAAAAGGAACCCTTACAGAAAAAGGCTCTCTTTATCTAGTAAAAGGTAGTCATTTGCAGCTGCTTTCACTTAATGGGGAGAAATTTAGTGAAAAGGCACCTGCCTTTTTAGATAAGCTATTACTTCTTATACAAACTATGACGAATGTAATGGCAGGACAACGTGGGTTTATTCCGGTTATCGATAATCCTTTAATCCAAAGGGAAGTGAAACAAATAATCGCTCGGCATTCCTTATTAAGCCAAGCGAATTTCTCTAACTTATACAAGGATTTATATTCACATTTAAACACAATCCCATCAAGCTATGCGGATATTTTCGTTGACCATATGACTACATATCGACAAGTTGGATTAAGTAAACAGCAACTAGCACTTAAATATCAAGTAACTGTGTTCGATATACATTGTATATTAATGAATATAATCCACCAGCTTCTAGCGTCAATACAACAATCCTCATCCTTTTATGTGTTAGATAAAATTGATTTGGATCATAAGTCTATTCCGATAACAGAATCTGCTCAAAGAACTTATCAACAGCTGAAAAAGGGAATGGATATAAAACAAATTGCCAAGAGAAGAGGCTTAAAAGAGAATACAATTCAGGATCATATTATTGAAATAGCTTATTGGGAAAATAATTTAGTTTGGTCGGAATTTATAACGAAAAAGATATATGATGAAATTTTGCAGATAGTAAATCATCTCAATACCAATAAATTAAAAAACATTAAGTCTCATTTACCCGAGTATGTTAGTTATTTTCAAATAAAACTCGTAATTGCGTTAGAGAATAAGAAGTCCAGAAAGGAACAAACACAATGACTGGCAGGCTAGAACAACATCTAAAGCATCATTTTGGTTATGATCATTTCCGAACTGGTCAGAAGGAGATTATAGAAGCGGTGCTTTCTGAGCAGAATGTTGTTGCGGTTCTTCCCACTGGTTCTGGTAAATCAATCTGTTATCAATTGCCAGCTCTTTTGTTAAAAGGTACCGTAATCGTTGTATCTCCTTTATTATCCTTGATGACAGACCAGGTGAAGGAATTAAAAGCACACGGATTTAAGCAAGTTGCCGCAATCAATAGCATGATCACAGAATCCGAAAAACAATATATATTCAATCGTCTAAGTGAGTACAAGCTATTATACGTATCACCAGAAATGTTACAAAATAATTTTCTTCTTAAAAGGTTATACTCCCTTACCATTCCCTTAATGGTAATTGATGAAGCCCATTGTATTTCACAATGGGGCTTTGAATTCCGACCGGACTATTTAAGACTTGGTGAAGTCCACCACAAATTAAATAAACCGACTATTTTAGCACTAACAGCAACAGCTACGAAGGAAGTGCAAGAGGATATTATTCAGTCACTTCAAATGAATAATTGCATAAGATTAATATATCCGATGGATAAACCGAATATAGCTTTTAAAGTAAAACAGTTTACGGAAAGAGAGCGGAAAAAGGAGTACATTATTTCTAAATTGAGGGAATTTCCCGTTCCAACTATGATTTATTTTTCCAGTAGGAAGGAAGCGGAAAAAATAGCGATTCACCTCCAAAGCGAGCTAGCAGATCTACGTATTGCATTTTATCATGGTGGTTTAGAAACCAATGATAGGCTATTGATTCAGCAACAATTTATGCAAAACCAACTGGATGTTATATGTTGTACAAGTGCTTTTGGAATGGGGATCAATAAACAGGATGTTCGTTTAGTCATCCACTATCACATACCATCACAGATTGAATCATTTATTCAAGAGGTAGGTCGTGCAGGTAGAGACGGAGAGGAAAGTATTAGTATCCTATTGTATCATGATATGGATAAATTCATTCCTAAACGACTAACACAATCTGAATTACCAGATGTTACTACTGTTAGAATGGTATTAGAAGAAATAAAACAAAACCCTCAACTAGACTTACAAGAAATAAAGGATTTTATCTTAAGCTTGACCCAAAATAATGAAACACATTGGAGATTTTTACATTATCAAGTAGAAAAATTAGGTGTTCTCGACGTAGACGGAAAGGTTAATCATTCGTTCAACATTGATCAAAGTATGTATAAAATCGAAAAAACCATTCAAAATCGACTGGATCAAAAAAATCTAAAATTACAAGAAATGGTCGACTGGATAAATACAAAAAAGTGTAGAAGAGCGACATTGTTTCAACATTTTCAAGAAGGGTACAATAACCCTAAAGGAATATGCTGTGATAAATGTGATTTCGATTGGACTAAATGGAAGCCTGCTAAAAGAAAAGTAAATCTACAACTTAATAGCTGGAAAGATAAATTAGCCTATGCTTTTATGCAGGAAAACATAGAAAGCTAAAAAGGGAGAACAAGGTAATGGAGGGGAGTCAATCATGACGGATTTTAAAGATGATCAAGCAAGTTCCCTTCGTCAACTAGTTGATGAGCATAACAGTCAAATGGAAAGGGACCAAATATCTACTTTTCCACCGAGAAGTACAGTGCATCGTCGAATCAAAAGAAAGAATAATCCTTTCTTATTCATTCGTATACTTCTCATTGCCTTTATCGTCATTATTATTACTACCATCATTTTTAGTCTGATGGAGAAGAATTTCTAGCATGTAAAAAGCGCCTAGTTTAATGCATAGGCGCTTTGTCATATTAAAAAATCTTTTTTCGATCACGTTCTTCCTTTAATATTTCAACCGCTTCATGGAAACGTTGTGAATGGACAATCTCTCTTTCCCTTAAAAACTTCAAGGAGTCATTAATAAAAGGGTCATCCGATAAATCAATGATCCATTGGTAAGTTGCTCTAGCTTTTTCTTCTGCTGCAATATCCTCATACAAATCAGCTATCGGATCTCCTTTTGCTTGGATATAGGTTGCCGTCCAAGGAGATCCAGCTGCATTATGATAAAATAAAGCATGATCATGATTAACAAAATGTGCGCCTAAGCCAGCTGCTTCAAGTTGTTCAGGAGTGGCATCCTTTGTTAATTTATAAACCATTGTCGCAATCATTTCCAGATGGGCAAATTCCTCTGTACCGATATCATTTAACAAGCCAACAACCTTATCTGGTATCGTATAGCGTTGGTTGAGATAACGGAGTGCTGCTGATAATTCTCCGTCTGCACCACCATATTGCTCGATTAAATATTTCGCAAGCATTGGATTACATTGACTAACCTTTACAGGGTACTGAAGTTTTTTTTCGTAATACCACATTGCTGTTCCCTCCCTTTACACTTGCCATGGCCATGGGGCATTTTTCCAATCCCACGGATAATTCGAAAAGCTTCCACCAAATTGCATAAGAGGACCGAACTTACTCTCAAACTCTGCTTTTAATTGTTTGCTTTCATAAGAGGCTTGGTTAAATTGTTTTATCGCATCAAGGTCATCGGGATGGGTATCTAAATAGAGTGTAAGATCGACTAACACGAAGTCAACTGCTTGAATTTTCTCTAATAGCTGATAATAGGACTCTGGTAAAGCGGATTGACTCATCTGGTTATGCCTCCTCTCGCTTTAGATAATATGGGTCATAAAGAAATGGCCAAAGTGTACCACGAAAAAGGGCTTCTCGTGCTGTTGGATATTGTTCTAAATTAGTTGGCTGAAAATTTAAATAAAGATTAGGTGGAGTTGAATAACATTTTTTTAAGATAGGTTTGCAAGGATCTAATGGGCTTATATACGGTGTATAACATTTCACTAATGTAAAATTCAATAAAACCTTCTCCTTTCTTATCCATACCTATATTATAGTATGTGCAGGACGTTTGTCCTATGTTATTCTGAAGAGGATTCTTTTTCCTTTCTATTGCACTACATAGTAAGAAAAATATAGGAAAAACCATATCGGATATTTCACAATCGCAAAATAAAATTGTATACTAATATTATGTATTTTTACGTGGATCGGTAGGAGAGGACAAAATTGAACACTAGCTATGAACATTTGCAAAATATGATGGAAGATGTGTTAAGACAACTAGGATATCCTAATGAAATATATCACTTATTAAAAGAACCTTCTCGAGTGTTAAAAGTACGTATTCCTGTTCGGATGGATGATGATAAAATCCGAATTTTTACTGGATATAGAATACAGCATCACGATCTATTTGGTGTGACCCAAGGAAATGTCCATTTTCGACCAACATTAACGGAAAAAGAAGTCTCAGCATTGGCAATCTTAAGGAGCGTAAAAGCAAGTAATCTACAGCTACCATTAGGAGGAAGCTGTGGAGGAGTTGTGTGTGACCCTCGAGAATTATCCTATAGGGAATTAGAAAGACTATGTAGAGGATACGTTCGGGTCATTCAACACGTTATTGGCCCACAACTAGATATACCTTCATCGGATGCTTCACTTGATCCACAGATCATGGCCTGGATGATGGATGAGTATAGTAGATTGAACGCAAACGAAGATCCCAATTTTATTACAGGTAAGCCATTTGTGCTAGGTGGTTTGAAAAAGAAAGAAGAAGCTATCAAACAGGGGATCCTTCAGACAATCCTTTCTTTGACCGAGCAGCATCAGCTGGATTTACATAATACGAGAATATTAATACATGGCACTGGGCAGATCGGTAGTTATTTAGCAGATGCGTTATATGAGAAAGGTGCGAAAATTGTAGGAATATCTGACCCACAAGCTGCCATCTTTGAAGAAGATGGTATTGACATACCAGAGTTATGGAAATCTAAGGATCGTTTTGGAATCATTACAAGAAACAAAAATAGTATAACCATCGAAGAACTAATGAGACAGCAGGCAGATGTGCTAATTTTAACAACGAAAAATGAACAAATAACTAAAGAGCTTGCTGAACAATTACATTCTACTTTCATTGTTGAAACAGTCAGCCATACATTAGAAAGGGAAGCAATTCACTTCTTACATCAGCAACAAGTTCAAATAATTCCGGAAGTATTATCTACAACCGGAGGAATTATATATGCCTATATCGAGTGGATGGAACATAAGCAGGGAAAAAAGTTCACTGATGATGAGATTACAGAGTTATTTGGTACTATAATCAAGCAAGCAATCCAAGCTGTTTCAGACATCGCAGAACAGAAAGATGTAAATTTATATACTGCAAGTTATATGATTGGGTTAAGAAATCAAGCAGAAGCGTTACGATTTAGAGGCTGGCTTTAAATTAAAAGGGAGTGTTAATAAAAATGCAACAGGAGCAAGCGATTATTATTGGAGCAGGTCCATGTGGGATGTCTGCAGCCATTGAATTGCAAAATATTGGAATTGATCCATTATTGATTGAAAAGGGAAATATTGTGGATGCGATCTATCGTTATCCAACCCACCAAACCTTCTTCAGTTCAAGTGATAAATTAGAGATAGGCGATGTTGCCTTTGTTACAGAAAAACAAAAACCTGTTCGAAATCAAGCATTAGCCTATTATCGAACAGTAGCTGACCGGAAGAAATTAAGAATTAACAGCTTTGAAGAGGTAACTTCTATTGATAAGAAGAGCAACTCCTTTATTCTAGAAACCGTTAATTATGATAAGGAAATCAATCAGTATAAGGCAAAGTATATTGTTATCGCTACTGGTTATTACGGGCAACCAAACCGTATGGGGATTAAAGGAGAAGAGCTAAACAAGGTTTCCCATTATTTTAAAGAAGCACACCCCTTCTATCAAAAAGAGGTGTGTATCATTGGAGGTAAAAATTCTGCTGTAGATGCAGCGATTGAACTACAAAGGGCACGAGCTAAAGTCACTGTACTATATCGTGGTCAAGATTATTCTCCAAGTGTAAAACCATGGATTTTACCAGAATTTGTTTCACTCATCAAGCATGGTAAAATCAAAATGGAATTTAATGCTGATCTATTAGAAATAACGAGAGATAAAGTTATTTATGAAGTAGATGGGAAGAAAAAAGAATTAGATAATGATTTTGTATTTGCAATGACAGGATATCAACCAAATCAATCCTTCTTAAAGGATATTGGGATAACTGTGGATCTTGCTACCGGTCGACCAACCTTTAACCCAGATACAATGGAAACAAATATTGAAAATGTCTATATTGCCGGTGTTATCGCAGCCGGTTATGATAATAACGAAATCTTTATCGAAAATGGTCGATTTCATGGAGGGTTAATTGCCAGATCAATTCATAACAAATAATGTTTTAGTCACAAAAAGCTTGTTCTAATTCATAAGTTGTTGCTCCTTGTTCTAAAAGGAGCATTAACTTTATTCTTGCTTTAGGACCATTCACATGATTAGCAAAGATCACTCCAATATCCTGTAATGTTTTCCCGCCACCTTTATAGTTATAAGTCGGTTGAACCCTGCCTTGATAGCAACGGGTGACCAAAACAATGGTAATACCATAATCGATTAATTGCTTTAGAGCTGGCAGAATATCTGGTGGCACATTTCCTTGCCCAAATCCTTCTATAACAAGACCGTCAACTTCTTGACTGCATAGGCACGATAGGATGGAAGGAGACATACCAGTAAAAGCTTTTATTAGAAATACATTCCTCGTTAATTGCTTAGGTTGATAATATTCTTTTTCATCCGTTAATAGCTGATAGAAGTTTATACTTTTTTTATTAACAAAACCGATCGGTCCAACAGGAGGACTCTTAAAAGTTGAGACATTACTAGTCGATGTTTTCGTAACATATTTCGCTGTATGTATCTCATCATTAAATACAACAAGTACGCCATGGTTTCCTGCCTTCTTATATGAGGCAACTTGAATAGAGCATAGCAGATTGTACAAGCCATCTGAACCTACATCATTACTAGAGCGCATGGCACCTGTTAACACAATAGGTATAGAGGTCGATAGGGTAAGGTCAAGAAAATAAGCAGTTTCCTCTAAAGTATCGGTGCCATGGGTTATGACGACACCTCTCGTTGTCTCTTGAATATTGCTTTCCACAAATTGTGCAAGCTTTAACATATGGTTTGGTGTAATATGTGGCGAAGGTAATGAGAATAATTCTATTTCTCTAATCGTAAAATCTGTTGATTGAACTTTATCTAATAAAGGATGATTCTCACTTGATCCAACATGACCTTCATGGTCTTGAACCATCGATATGGTTCCACCAGTATGAATTACTAAAATTTCTTTCATTTTATCCCTGCCTTTTTAGGTAGTGTATTCGTAGTTTTTTGAGAGTAGGTGTCGATTTGTTTGGACTTTTAACAGCAGCTATAGCTCCCGCTTTTGCCATATTAGCTTTTTTTTACCTAAAGGATGAATATGAATTAGAACCTTTATCCGCAGTAACCAGAACTTTTACTTATGGAGCTTTATTAGTGTTCCCTATTATGTTCATCCAATATGCTTTTATCGAAGAAGGGATTGCTCAAACGCCCATGTGGAGAAGCTATTTTCTCTTTGGTTTATTAGAGGAATTCTTTAAATGGTTCTTCTTCTTAATTACTACCTATAAATATTCGAAATTTTCCTCTGTATATGATGGTATCGTTTATGGTGTATCGATCAGCTTAGGATTTGCTACGGTTGAAAATTTGCTTTATTTATTCGCACATGGTATTGAAAGTGCCTTTAGCCGTGCCATATTCCCTGTATCCTCCCATGCTCTATTTGGTGTTATTATGGGATATTACATGGGAAGAGCAAAGTTTCGTTCTAAGAATAGCTATTTCCATTTATTGATCGCATTAATTATACCAGTTATTTTACACGGAACCTATGATTTTATTTTAGAAACCATCACCAAATCTTGGTTATATTGGTTAATACCATTTATGATTGTATTATGGTTTTATGGATTAAGAAAGGTAAAAATGGCCAACGAATATTCCAAGCTTCATCAATATGAAATATGAAAAAGCTAGCAGGTGGAAATTTTCACCTGCTAGCTTTTTTGATTATTTATAAACAGTGGACTTAACAGATTTATTCCTTCATCAACACTTACACAAAAAATCATGAATAATTTACCTTTAATTAATAAAACCTATCGATATATCAATTCAATTTATGGGGCTAAATGGAGGTAATGAAAATGAAAGTGCTCAAAACTGGCATGCTAATTGTATTTATTTTTTCCCTTCCTTTCTTGTTAACATCACAAGAGACGGAGGTTAAAGCATTTAGTGATCAAGTAATACAACACGGAGCAACTGGTGAAGACGTCATTGAGCTTCAAGCAAGACTTCAATATCTTGGTTTTTATAACGGAAATATTGATGGAGTATTTGGCTGGGGGACTTATTGGGCTTTAAGAAATTTCCAATACGAATTTGGGTTAGATATTGATGGATTAGCTGGGGAAGAGACAAAACAAAAGTTGATTAGTGCTAGCGAGTATAACAAACAATATGTAAGAGAACAGATAAACAAAGGAAAAGACTTTACCCATTATGGCGGAATGGATATGGAGAAACAAACAAAAGAAAAAAATCCATCACCAAATAATCAAGGTCAAGAAACGGAACAAAATAATGCAAAAAATAATGCAAAGGAAGAGGATCTTGAGCCAACAGCAGTGAACGTTCCTCAAGGTTTTTCACAAAATGATATAAAATTGATGGCAAATGCCGTTTATGGTGAAGCAAGAGGAGAACCATATCAAGGGCAAGTAGCTGTAGCTGCTGTTATTTTAAATAGAGTGGAAAGTCCAAGTTTTCCCAATACCATCTCAGGTGTTATTTTTGAGCCACGTGCGTTTACAGCTGTAAGTGATGGGCAGATTTGGTTAACACCAAATGAAAAAGCACGGAGAGCTGTATTAGATGCGATTAATGGTTGGGATCCAACGGGTGAAGCTATCTATTATTTTAACCCTAATACAGCCACATCTGATTGGATATGGTCAAGACCACAAATCAAAAAAATAGGAAAGCATATATTCTGTATGTAAATTGGAGGTGTTATGATGTTTAGATGGCTATTAATTACTTTATTAAGCTTAGGAATAGTTGGGGTTTCTGTTTGGGGATATCAAGAGCATCAAGAAAAAAATGCCATATTGATACAAGCAGAGAACAGCTACCAACGCTCCTTTCATGATTTAGCCTATTATATGGATTTATTACATGACAAAATCGGATCAACCTTAGCGATGAATAGTCGTGAACAATTATCTCCACAATTAGCTGAAATTTGGAGACTTACTTCTATGGCACACGGGAATGTTGGTCAACTCCCACTCACGTTACTACCTTTTAATAAAACAGAAGAATTTTTGTCACAAATGGGTGATTTTAGTTACCAAACAGCAATTAGAGATTTAGAAAAAGAACCATTATCAGATAAGGAACTACAAACCTTTGAATCGTTATATGAAATGTCTGGAGATATTGAATCAGAATTAAGAAAAGTTCAAAATATGGTTTTAAATGAAAACTTGAGATGGATGGACGTCCAGTTAGCATTAGTAAATAATGATGAACAAGCAGATAATACGATTATTGATGGATTTAAAACAGTGGAAAAAACGGTAGAAGGATATTCTGAAGGAAAAATGAATGCTAGCTTAATGGGAACATCTAGTAAAAAAGATGGTTTTAGCATCCTTGGTGATGAAAAAATATCGAAAGAAGAAGCAAAGAAAAAAATAAGAGAATTACTACAAGTGGATAAGGAAACAGAAATCAATGTTACTACTACTGGAGACGGGGCTACAGTTCCTTTATACAGTGGATCGTACCAGAAAAATAACCAATCAGGTTATATCGATATTACGCAAAATGGTGGTCATCCACTTACAATGATGATCAATCGAGAGGTGACGGAAGCTAAAATTGGTCTAAATAAAGCAACTCAACTAGCAGAACAATATCTGCAGGATTTAGATTTTGAGGAGTTAGCTTTATTAGAAAGTAATCAATATGATAATGTAGGGGTCTTTCATTTTATTCCTCAAGTCGATGACGTCTGGATTTATCCTGATGTGATTCAGGTTAAAGTAGCTTTAGACAATGGAGATATTTTAGGACTTGTGGCAAAAGATTATTTTGAGAACCATCGGGATCGAGAGATTCATTCACCAAAAATTACAGAAGAAGAAGCGAGAAAGGAAGTCAATCCTAACCTGAAAATTCATGAAAATCATCTAGCTATTATCGAGGATGATTTAGGAGAAGAAGTCCTAGCGTATGTCTTCTTAGGTACATTAGGAAACGACAGCTACAAAATATTTATCAATGCAGAGTCCGGTGATGAAGAGCGTGTTGAAAAGCTAAAACAAGCAGAGATTAGATATTAGTTCGATCTAGAGAAGGGAATCTGTTCCCTTCTCCCTTTTTTTTGTGATAATATATAAGAGGTATTTATTCATCATCCNNGTAGGTGGTCCTAAGGATGATGACGGTTTACGCTCTGAAAAGAGAACCACAATGAAAGGGGCTTTTAGTGTGACAGAAAAAAAAATAGCTATTGCGATTGATGGTCCTGCAGCAGCTGGGAAAAGTACAGTAGCCAAAAAGGTCGCAGAAAAACTGCATTATGTATATATTGATACGGGTGCGATGTATCGCTCGTTAACATACAAGGTGCTCCAAGACAATATAGATATGAAGGATGAAAATGCTGTCCTTAATCTTCTAAAGAAAACAAACATTTTATTGGATCAACATTTTGATGTATACGTAAATAACGAAAAGATAACGGCGGAAATTAGAACATCAGATGTAACGGATCATGTGTCTCTTATAGCTTCTTATCCTTCAGTTAGAGAAGAAATGGTTACACGTCAGCAAAAGCTTGCAACAGATCGTGGGGTTGTCATGGATGGTCGAGACATTGGAACAAGAGTGCTACCTGATGCGGAAGTAAAGGTGTTTTTAATAGCAAGTGTGGAGGAAAGGGCAAAAAGAAGACATGAAGAAAATGTTACTAAACACCTCCCTAGTAATTTCGAACAGATTAAGTTAGATATCGAGAAGAGAGATCGAATGGATACTGAAAGAACCGCTTCACCTTTAAAGAAAGCAGATGATGCGATCGAAATTGACACAACCTCACTTAGCATTGAGGATGTAGTCAATAAAATTCTTTCATTAGTGCAAGAGGTGGAATAAATGAGTTTCTATAAATTTGCTCGCTCTGTTGTTAAGCTATGGTTAAAATCAAAGTATAAAGTAATAACTGTAGGAACGGAACATATCCCTAAAACAGGTCCCGTAATTATTTGTTCCAACCATATTTCTAATTTTGACCCCCCAGTAGTTGGAATTACGTGTCCACGAGAAATTCATTTCATGGCAAAGGAAGAGCTATTTAATAATAAAATGCTTGCGTTTATTTTAAAGCATGTCCATGCATTTCCAATCAAAAGAGGGATGAAGGATAGAAATGCCCTTCGAAAGGGCTTAGAGGTCTTAAAGGATGGAAATGTGCTTGGCTTGTTTCCAGAGGGAACGAGAAGTAAGACAGGTGAATTAAAAAAAGGTTTAGCAGGAGCTGGGTTTTTTGCTCTTCGTTCTAAGGCAACCATTATTCCTTGTGCGATTATTGGTGATTATCGTGGTAAGGATCCACTAAAGGTTTCCTATGGTCCACCAATTGATATGGAGGGATTAAGAAGTGAAAAAGCTTCCGCACAAGAAGTAACAGATGTTATAATGGAACATATTAAAAAAATCAAAGAAAATTATTAACTTCAACATCGTTTTAACTTGACAAATTTGTCTAAATGTTAGAAGTTAGAAAAAAGCACATTTATGTTTTTTGTGTTGTAATTTGAAGGAGGTCTTTGTCATGGAAGAGATGAACCAAGAAAATTCCGAAATTAAAGAGCTTTCCATTGGTGACATTGTTAAGGGGAAAGTGGTTAAGGTAGAGGAGAAGCATATACTAGTAGATATCGGTCAAAAGGTGGAAGGAATTGTTCCTATTAGTGAACTATCTGCCTTGCGTATTGACACTGCAAGTGACGTGGTTAATGAGGGAGACGAACTAGAATTACAAGTAAAGAAAATAGAAGATGAAGAGATCGTTTTATCTAAAAAAGCGGTCATTGCTGAAAAGGCTTGGGAGGATTTACAAAAACAGTTCGACGAAAATCAAACACTTGAAGCAGTAGTGAAGGATGTCGTAAAAGGTGGTCTAGTGGTCGATGTGGGAGTAAGAGGCTTCATCCCTGCTTCCTTGGTAGAAACACACTATGTAGAAGACTTTTCAGATTACAAGGATAAACCACTTACATTAAAAATTGTCGAATTAGATAAAGAGCAAAATCGTATTATTCTTTCCCATCGAGCTGTAATAGAGCAAGAAGCACAACAGAAAAAGTCAGAATTGCTAGAGCAATTAGAAGAGGGTCAAGTGTTAGAAGGTACCGTTCAACGCATCACAGACTTCGGTGTGTTCGTAGATATAGGTGGAATTGATGGTTTAGTACATATTTCCCAATTATCACATACTCATGTCGACAAGGCTTCTGATGTTGTATCAGAAGGTGATACCATTCAAGTTAAAGTACTATCCGTGGATAAAGAGGAAGAAAGAATCTCATTATCCCATAAAGCTACACTTCCTGGCCCATGGGACAACATCGAAGACAAGATTGCAGTAAATGATGTGGTAGAAGGTACAGTTAAACGCTTAGTGAACTTTGGGGCATTTGTAGAAGTATTACCTGGTGTAGAAGGACTTGTTCATATTTCTCAAATTTCGAGAGAACATATTGGAACTCCAGGGGAAGTACTAGAAGTTGGTCAAAAAGTAAATGTGAAGGTGCTTGAAGTGAATGCTTCTGAAAAGCGTATTTCATTGAGTATAAAAGAACTAGAAGAGGAAAAACAAGACCAGGAGATCAAACAATATGAAGCTACAGAAGATCAATCAGGATTCCAGCTTGGAGACATGATTGGCGATAAGCTAGATAAGTATAAAAATTAGTGTTTTTAAGGGCTACTTCATTTAACAGATGAGTTGAATGTGGTAGCCCTTGTTTTTTGCTCCACTTTCTTTCATATAGTTTATCATCAGATGTATAAATAAAGCTGTCATGTCGATAATGATAAGGGTGATAGCTATGAACGAAAATCTATTTTTATGGGGTATTTGGTTGCTTTGGTGTTTAGTTACCTTTTTTATGGGGAAGTCGATCCAGCGGACTTATTATGGAATTGGTTTGCTTCTATTAAGCATATGTGTTCCTTATACACTTGAACTAAGTGGTATTTTATTTCCTATGTCCCTTATATTCCTTTTATTATACAGCTTTCTAGGTCTTGTGTTATTCCCGCTAAAGCTAAAAAAATATCTGCTTATCCTCTTATTTGCTTATCTTTATGTGATTTATTTCCTTTGGAGATTTACTAGCCCAATATTTGATGATAGCTGGTTTGTTACCTTAGCTATTGTGTTCTCTACTGTTGTATTCATGTTCGTTGAAAAACAATTTCAGTCGAAAATCTTAATGTGGTGTACAAGTCTAGCGATTGGTCACACACTTTATACATTTATTTGTTGGAGTTATTATTTACAATACAATATTAACTTTCAACACTTCTACAATATCTTTGTCGGAGTGATCGTCCTTTTTACGATACAACACTTTTGGAAAACATTTATGCATAAGGTGGATGTGCTACTTCAGGTGATTGAATCAAAAAAGGTAAGTTAATTCTTTTTAATAAACGATAATTATGTTATGTAAACTAAACTTCTATAAGCTTGTCTTTTTCCAATCGTTTATGGTAACTTTAATAGGTGATATGAAGATGGTGAAATTTATTGAGGAAGGATGTGCCTTCATGAGAAATTCAGTAGTTGCGATAGTAGGAAGGCCTAATGTTGGAAAATCGACGATATTTAACCGATTAGTAGGAGAAAGAATTTCAATTGTTGAGGATATACCTGGTGTTACAAGAGATCGAATTTATGCAAAGGCTGAATGGTTAAATAATAATTTTCGATTAATTGATACTGGTGGTATTGAAATAGGAGATGAACCATTACTGATACAGATGAGAGAGCAAGCAGAGGTTGCAATCCGTGAAGCTGATGTCATCATTTTTCTAGTAAATGGACGTGAAGGAATTACCGCAGCAGACGAAGAAGTGGCAAAACTGCTATTTAAATCAAGTAAACCAATTGTCCTAGCTGTTAATAAAATAGATAATCCTGAAATGCGTGAGCAAATATACGAGTTCTATTCTTTAGGATTTGGTGAGCCATATCCTATATCAGGAACTCATGGACTCGGTTTAGGTGATTTATTAGATCGAGTAGTAGATCTATTTCCTGAACATCTTAATGATGAAATTGAGGATGATGTTATTCATTTTAGCTTAATTGGGAGACCTAATGTAGGGAAATCCTCTTTAGTAAATGCATTGTTGAATGAAGAAAGGGTAATAGTAAGTGATATTGCAGGCACCACACGAGATGCGATTGACACATCTTTCACTAAGGAAGATCAGGATTTCGTCATTATCGACACTGCCGGGATGAGAAAAAGAGGAAAAATCTATGAAACTACAGAAAAATACAGTATTTTGAGAGCATTAAAAGCAATCGAGCGATCTGATGTCGTTTTGACTCTAATCGATGCAGAAACAGGTATAATTGAGCAGGACAAAAAAATTGCTGGCTATGCTCACGAAGCAGGTAAAGCAGTAGTTATTGTTGTAAATAAGTGGGACACGATCGAACAACATGATCATGCAATAAAGGAATTTGAAGAAAAAATTCGAGCACATTTTTCATTTCTTGATTATGCACCAATTGTTTTTCTTTCAGCAAAAACCAAAAAAAGAATTCATACATTAATACCAAAAATAATTCAGGCAAGTGAAAATCACACCAAAAGGGTGGAAACGAATGTATTAAATGATGTCATCATGGATGCTCTAGCTATAAATCCAACACCGACGAAACACGGGAAGCGTCTTAAAGTACTATACGCTACTCAAGTTGCTGTAAAACCTCCAACTTTCGTGGTATTTGTTAATGATCCTGAATTAATGCACTTTTCTTATGAAAGGTATTTGGAAAATAAAATAAGAGAAGCATTCGGTTTTGAAGGAACACCGATCAAGATTTATGCAAGAAGACGGAGTTAGGGGGAATTAAAGATGTCAAAAGTTGCTGTTTTAGGTGCAGGTAGTTGGGGAACAGCTTTAGCAATGGTTCTCCAAGATAACCATCATGATGTTCGGTTATGGACACATAAAGAAGAACAGAAAAAAATGATGATTGAAACTAAAAAAAATGAAAAATATTTACCAAACATTGTTTTGCCATCAGACTTAAAGATTGTAGATTCAATGGAAGAAGCAACTAAAGATGTAGATGCGGTTGTATTAGTAGTGCCAGCCAAAGCGATTAGAGAGACATGTAAAAAACTTCAGCCATATCTTCATGACAACCTTCTCGTTATTCATGGTTCGAAAGGGATTGAACCAATTTCACATAAGAGAATTTCTGAAATTATTGAAGAAGAATTAACGGGAACAAACTATTTGGATATTGTTGCATTGTCCGGCCCAAGTCATGCAGAAGAAGTGAGTTTAAAACATCCTACCACGGTAACAGCTGCCTCAACAAAGGAAGAGGCTGCTAGAATAGCCCAGGATCTCTTTATGAATCAATACTTTAGAGTGTATACAAGTAAGGATATTATTGGGGTTGAGTTAGGTGGGGCATTAAAAAATATTATTGCCTTAGGTGCAGGTATTTCCGATGGACTCGGCTATGGTGATAATGCGAAAGCAGCCCTAATTACGAGAGGACTTGCAGAGATCTCTAGAATTGCTACTGTATTAGGGGCAAACCCATTTACCTTTATTGGTTTATCAGGAGTAGGGGATCTAATTGTAACCTGCACGAGTGTACATAGTAGGAATTGGCGTGCAGGAAATTTATTAGGAAAAGGGAAAAAATTAAAGGAAGTTCTCCAGCATATGGGGATGACGGTCGAAGGTGTTAGAACAGCTGAGGCCACATACCAGTTAGCTGAAAAATGGGAAGTGGAGATGCCTATTACTTCGGGGATATATGAGGTGATTTTTCATGACAAGCACCCAAAGGATGTTGTTGACAAATTGATGCAAAGAAATAAAACAAATGAAATGGAAGACATCATCCGAATATGGTCCAATAGGTATTCTCATTAACTGTTTACACACTCCTTGCATACTATGGAATGGAAATCTATAGTTAGGAGGAGTGACATTGAGCGATTACAAACAAAAAATGTTTGATCAAATACAAAAAAAATCAAACATTCAGGCTGATGAAATTATGAAGGTAGCCCAATCTGTGCAAAATGCAGATTTTTCTGACGAAGCTACTGTTAGAAAGTTAATTCGCCGCCTTTCAAATATGGCAGGTAAACCTGTCTCAAAAGAAAAAGAAGATAAAATTGTCAAAGCCATTACGAACAATAATATGCCTGCAGATATGAATACACTGAGTAAATTATTTAAAAAGTGATCCTATGGGCACATGAGGATGCAATATCCAATTGCTTCGCATAGAATAAATCGCACAAGCATTCACTTTCAGGGTGAATAAGGGTATTAATTTAGTCATTGCCGAAGTAGATCTGCCCCTTCTACCTCGGTTTTTTTTTATTAATCATTGTTTTTTGTTCATTGAAGAAAATTAAGGATGATGGAGTAATTGTGCTATAATATTTATGATCGATAGGATCTAAACGATTTGAATGCTTATACGAAGGAAAGGATGAAATGATATTGTCAGCTTCAATGATGATGATGTGGGTTTCTTTTGCTGGAATGTTTGCACTATTTTTGGCAATTGGGCTAATCTTACTAAGTAGATATAAATTGAAAGGGATTGTAGCAGGCATTGTAGCAACATTTGCTTATGCTTTTTTAATTATTGGCGGTTTAATTATCGCCTTTGTTGTACTAAGAGGACCTACAGCATAAATGGAGGCGAAAGAGACAGAATGACACTAAGAAATAACTTTTTACTAATCTTATTACTATTAATGTTATCAGGCTGTATGTATCCACAAGAACAATTGAGCCAAAATGAACTCACAAACGATGCACAATTGAATATGGTTCAACAAGCTATTAATCAATATCAAGAGAGAAATGAAGGAAGACTCCCAATTATTACAAAAGATCAGGATACACCTATTTACCAAAAATATCTTATTGATTTTACCTTATTAAAACAACAAGGATTAATTCAATCCATCCCTGGATCTGCTTTCGAAAATGGTGGATTCTATCAATATGTTCTAATTGATGTAGAAACAGAGCCGACTGTAAAAGTCATCGATTTAAGAGTGACAGACCAATTAAGAGAAGTACAGCAAAAGCTTAATTTTTATCGGAATGAACATACATATCCACCATTTGGTGAAAAAGAAGGAGAAGGGGTCTATACCTTGAATTATGAGGCATTAAACCTAGACAAGCCTCCGCATATTGAAAGCCCTTATTCGGGGAATAATTTACCAATATTGATTAATACAGATGGTGAATTGATCATTGACTATCGATTAGATTTATATCCATTACTCGAAGAAACAGACCGTACTTTTCAACAGGATGAAGATATTCGATCACTTTTAACCGATCAATATCCTATTGTACCAGCATATTCTGCTCCATATTATGTAAAAAATAACGAACCTGTTTTTGCAATCCAATAAAATAAGAAACCGGACTTTATCAGAAAATGAGGTAGATAAAGTCCGGTTTTTCATTTCCTACATTTTTTACTTTTTATATCATTTTGTGCTTGAAGCATATTTCGGATTAATTAAAATAATATAGGACTAGATAGAAAAATAGGTACTATCTATCGTCTACTACTAATTTAGGACTTGTTTACAGACAATAGATAAAATTATTTTCCACTACTTATTATTTCTTAGCATATTTTAATAGGACAACATCATAAACTATAAATGTCAATTGCTCGAGTTATCATAAATGTTTAATAGATCGGGAGGGGATCACTTGGAAAGAGTAGATATCTTCAAGGATATTTCGAAGCGTACGAACGGTGATATTTATCTAGGTGTTGTAGGAGCAGTTAGAACAGGTAAGTCTACATTTATTAAAAAATTTATGGAAAAAACAGTATTACCTAATATTCCGAATGAAAGTGACCGATTAAGAGCACAGGATGAATTACCACAAAGCGCAGCAGGCAAAACGATTATGACAACAGAGCCGAAATTCATTCCAAATCAAGCAGTAACGCTACAAGTAGATGAAGGCTTAGAAGTAAACGTTCGACTAGTGGATTGTGTAGGCTACACCGTGAATGGGGCACAAGGTTTTGAGGATGAAAACGGTCCAAGAATGATTCATACACCATGGTATGAAGAGCCTATCCCATTCCATGATGCTGCTGAAATTGGAACGAGAAAAGTCATCCAAGAGCATTCTACTATGGGAATTGTAGTAACAACAGATGGAACAATTGGAGAAATCCCAAGAGAAGACTATGTGGATGCGGAAGCAAGAATTGTAGAAGAATTAAAAGAAGTAGGAAAACCGTTCATCATGGTTATTAATTCTGTTCAGCCATTTAATCAAGAGACTGAATTACTTAGACAAGAGTTAACAGAGAAATTTGATATTCCAGTACTAGCAATGAGTGTCGAGAGCATGACAGAACATGATATAAATAATGTTCTGCGAGAAGTATTATATGAATTCCCTGTGCTCGAGGTTAATGTGAATCTTCCTAGCTGGGTTTTAGTATTAGATGATAATCATTGGCTAAGACAAAACTATCAGGTTGCGATTGAAGAAACAGTAAAAGATATTAAAAGATTAAGAGATGTGGATCACGTTATCGGTTATTTTGATCAATTTGATTTCATTGATCAGGCTACATTAGCAGGAATTGAGATGGGAGAAGGGGTTGCAGATATTGATCTCCACGCTCCTAACGAATTATATGATCAGGTGTTAAAAGAGATTGTAGGTGAAGAGATAAGAGGGAAGGACCATTTATTACAGCTTATGCAGGAATTTACAAATGCCAAAAAAGAATACGATCAAGTCTCCGATGCTTTGAGAATGGTCAAGCAAACTGGATACGGAGTTGCTGCACCTGCTCTAACAGATATGGCATTGGAGGAGCCTGAGATCATTAGACAAGGGCCAAGATTCGGCGTTCGGTTAAAAGCTGTTGCTCCTTCTATCCATATGATTAAGGTGGATGTAGAGTCAGAATTTGCACCTATCATTGGTACGGAAAAACAAAGTGAGGAGCTGGTTAGATACCTAATGCAGGATTTTGAAGAAGATCCATTATCCATTTGGCAATCTGACATATTCGGACGTTCCTTAAGTTCTATCGTTAGAGAAGGAATTCAAGCAAAACTGTCTCTAATGCCTGAGAATGCAAGATTTAAACTAAAAGAAACATTGGAAAGAATAATTAATGAGGGCTCTGGTGGTCTGATAGCAATCATTTTATAACCAATAACGATTTTAAAAGCGATAATGCTACATGCGTTACGCTTTTTTATTTTTTGTGAAAAATTTGAATAGGAAATGTTTTCATAGTTTAACCGTGATTCTCCATTTCCATCAAAATGTAAGAAAGAAGAGGTTCTTAGATGGAGTTTCCTCCTAATTTCGTTCATTTTTTAGTATAGAATCTCAAAAAATGTCTATACTGTTGATAAAATAGATAAATTGAATTTCCAAATCATAACAAATGCTGATATCATGGCGTTTGAAAACACTTGCATCACTTTAGAACATGTGATACTATTCTTGTAAATTCAACAAAAATTCACTAGAAATAATTTTTTTCTAGTGAAAAACAAGATTAATTGTTGAATTATATTGGATTCTCAGTTATTATAAGCCTTGTCATCACATTCTGATGACAAAGCTATAAAGAATTCTGTGAAAATAATTTCCGAATTTTATAGCTTATTTTGGGAGGAGGTGAATATCATGAACAAAACAGATCTAATTAATGCAGTTGCTGAGAAAAGTGAGCTATCTAAAAAAGATGCTACAAAAGCTGTTGATGCGGTTTTTGAATCTATCATGGATTCACTTAAAGGTGGAGACAAAGTTCAATTAATTGGTTTTGGAAACTTTGAAGTGCGCGAACGTGCTGCTCGTAAAGGACGTAACCCGCAAACTGGAGAAGAAATCGAAATTCCAGCAAGTAAAGTTCCTGCTTTCAAACCAGGTAAAGCCCTAAAAGATATCGTAAAATAATAGATATTACATATGGGCAACTATAAAAAGGGTGCAATTTTGCACCCTTTTTTTTCACTATTTATAGTAGAAGGCTTAATAAAGCAAAGGGAATAACCGTTTGTTCCTTTTGTTTTATTAAGTCAGACTAAACGGGCATATTACGATTAGGAACGTTTTTACGAGAGAATAATGTAAAATTATGATATACTTATGATATGATAATAAAGGATTTTTCAAGAATTGCGGTGATTTCTCATGAGGCAGCATCCATTATTCGAGCATTATACGAATTTAATACATACTTCTACAAAAAATAAATACTTAAACAAGCATCTAGACAACGTTTTTGTTGAGACAGAAAAAATTCAAGCATTAGATTGTCTTATTAACAATAATGCGAACAAGGAGAATTTTATTCTGGCAACAATGCTTGTTCAAATTGCACTTAATACACATGATCAAATAGATAAACAGATGGATGATCAAGATATTAAAGCCAAAAAAGAACAACAACTCACTGTGTTAGCAGGTGATTATTATTCAGGCATTTATTATCACATCCTTTCCCAATCCAGTGACATAAGCTTTATACGCCAGCTCGCCGAAGGTATTCATGAACTAACAAAACTTAAAACAACCGTTTTTTATCAAGCATACGATCGTACGGATCGCTTTTTGGCAGACTATTCTGCCTTAAACAGCATGATTATAAAATCTGTTGCAGCATATTTTAATCGAGAGACTCACTTTGATTTTGTTAGTAAATGGCTGCTTGCGATTAAATTAGAAAGAGAATATTCTAGGTTAGAGCAAGGGGACCAGACTTTTTTTCATCAATTGGTACAAGATAAACTACTAAAGCAAAACACAACAAAGCATTTACAGAATTTGCTTAAGCAGATGATTCATTATACCAAAAGAGAATTGAGTGACTATAAAAAATTATTACCAGAATATCTTCACCCTTTAACCACTTTTTCTGTTAATACCATTTTGGAAGAAGGATTATCGAAATGAAACCACAATCAAAAGAAGAAAAAGTACACCAAGTATTTGAAAAAATCTACGATAATTATGATCAAATGAATTCTATCATCTCCTTTCAGAAGCATAAAAAATGGCGTCAGGATGTTATGAGAAGAATGCAAGTTAATAAAGGGGAAAGGGCCTTAGATGTATGTTGTGGGACAGGTGATTGGACATTTGCCTTAGCGGAACAAGTAGGTAGATCAGGAGAAGTGATCGGCCTTGATTTTAGTAAAAATATGCTCTCTGTAGCCAAACAACGAAATCAAAAGGGAGAATTGCCACAGATAGACTTTGTTCATGGTAACGCAATGGATTTACCTTTTGAGGATAATTATTTTGACTATGTCACCATTGGCTTCGGATTAAGGAATGTACCAGATTATTTAAGGACGTTGGAAGAAATGTATCGCGTGGTGAAGCCTGGTGGAAAGGTGATTTGTCTAGAAACTTCTCAGCCAACCATCCCTGTATATAGACAGCTCTATTATTTCTATTTCAAAAATATCATGCCACTATTTGGAAAGGTTTTTGCCAAAAGTTATCAAGAGTATGTATGGTTACATGAATCAGCAAAAGACTTCCCGGGTAAAGAAGAATTAAAAAAATTATTCGAGAAAGCTGGTTTAAGTAATATTAAAATAAAAAGCTATACTGGTGGTGTAGCAGCAATGCACATGGGGGAAAAGATAGTAAATAGTAAAGGTGACTAGAATGAAGCTTGCTAAAAATTATGCGTTTTTAAGAAGAGACTTAAAGCAAATCGAATCAACATTAGAGGATACGATCTTCACAGATCAGCCAGTGTTACATGAAGCATCTACTCAATTATTAAGGGCTGGTGGAAAAAGACTTCGCCCTATTTTTGTTTTATTGGCAGCAATGTTTGGGAACTATAACCTTAGTAAAATAAAGAAAGTCGCAAGTGCTGTGGAGCTAATACATATGGCGTCATTAGTTCATGACGATGTGATAGATGACTCCGATACGCGAAGGGGAAAACCTACCGTGAAGTCACATTGGGATAATCAAATTGCTATGCTAACCGGTGATTTCATCTTCGCAAAGGCACTACAGCAATTCACAGATATTGAATACCCGAGGGCACATCAGATATTGTCTAAAACAATGGTTGAATTAACCATTGGGGAAATTGAACAAATAAGAGATAAGTTTAATTATGAGCAGAATTTCCGCTCCTATCTTCGTCGGATTAGGAGAAAGACGGCATTGCTCATATCCTCTAGTTGCCAATTAGGAGCAGTTGTAGCCGAAACTTCTAGTGAAACAGAAAAAGCATTATATAATTATGGTTATTATATGGGAATGTCTTATCAAATTATTGATGATATTCTTGACTTCACAGCAACAGAAAAAGAGCTCGGGAAACCATCTGGAAGTGATTTACTACAAGGAAATATCACTCTTCCCGTATTATATGCGATGGAAAATCCACAAATAAAGGCTTCTATTATCAATCTATTTGCAAATAAAGAGCAAATGAACCAGGTAGAACTAAAACGAGTGGTAGAGGCAATTGCAAAATCTGGTGCTATAGAAAAAGCAAGAAGAGTAAGTAATACATATTTAAAGAAAGCTTATCACTCGTTAAAAAAATTACCAAACAATCAATCCAAAAGTGCTCTTGAAAATATTGCAAACTTCATAGGTAATAGAAAAATCTAACTATTCGAGGTGAATCAAATGGAAAGAACATTTTTGATGGTAAAACCAGACGGTGTACAACGCAACTTAATTGGAGATATTGTGTCACGATTTGAGCAGAAAGGCTTCAAGATAGTCGGGGCTAAATTAATGACTATTTCAAAATCACTAGCTCAAAAACATTATGCTGAGCATGAAGGAAAGCCGTTTTTTGATCAACTAGTTGAATTCATTACTTCCGGTCCTGTATTCGCTATGGTATGGGAAGGCGAAGAGGTTATCTCTACAGCAAGAAAAATGATGGGAAAAACGAATCCATCGACAGCTGAAGTAGGGACGATTAGAGGAGATTATGGAATGGTTACACATCGAAATATCATTCATGGATCTGATTCCGAAGAGAGTGCAGAGAGAGAAATTTCACTATTTTTTAATAAGGAAGAACTAATCGAATACCCAAAAGACGTTGATAATTGGCTTAGATAACCACTTGTTTACAATACTAAGGGAGAAGAGAAATGGAAGAATACCAAGCGTTCATTCAAAAGGTTCATAGTAAAACGGGCCTTGATCTAAGCTTGTATAAAGAAGCACAAATGAAGAGAAGATTAACTTCACTAAGGAATAAACGGGGATTCCGAACGTTCGATCACTATTTTGATGCCATTAATAAAGACCAGACATTATTACAAGAATTCTTGGATAAAGTGACTATTAATGTATCAGAATTTTATCGAAATCCTAGTAGATGGAGCGTTTTAGAAAAGGAAATCTTCCCGAAGTTAAAAGCAAAGAAAGACAAAATAAAAATTTGGAGTGCAGCATGTTCTACAGGAGAAGAACCATATACATTAGCAATAATTGCAAGCAAATTCTGGCAAACCACCGAAGTGGATATTTTAGCAACAGATATTGATGATAATGTAATTGCTAGGGCGAAGCAAGGTATCTATAATGAGCGTGCTGTACAGGATGTGCCAGAAGAAATGAAGGAAAGGCACTTTATACAGCAAGGAAATACTTACAAAGTAAAGGAATATATTAAGCAATGTATTACCTATAAAAAACATAATTTACTAGCAGACAAATATCCAACTAATATGGATTTAATAGTATGTCGAAATGTGCTCATTTATTTCACAGAGGAAGCAAAAAATTCTATTTATCATCATTTTAGTAAGTCCTTAGCAGATGATGGTGTGTTTTTTGTCGGTAGCACGGAACAAATTTTTCGTCCGGAAAAATTTGATCTGCGTGTCATGGATACTTTTTTTTATACAAGAAAGTAGTTTATTTTCATACTTTGTGAAATTCATTTACTTACAAATAAAAAAAATATGATATAGTAATACAAAATGAATCTACTGGGGGGACTTTTTATGCGCTACTTAACTGCAGGTGAATCACATGGTAAGCAGCAAACCACGATAGTTGAAGGCTTACCAGCTCAAATGCCAATCACAAAAGAAGATATTAATGAATCCTTATTACGTCGTCAAAAAGGGCATGGTCGAGGAAAAAGGATGCAAATAGAAAAAGATTTAGTGGATATCGTCGGTGGAGTTAGACATGGATATACGCTAGGATCACCCATTGCGCTTGTTGTACATAACGATGATTTCAAGCACTGGGTTGATGTAATGGGAGAAGATCCGGTACCAGAAGAACAAAATATCCGGAGAGTTGTAACAAGACCAAGACCTGGTCATGCCGACTTAAATGGTGCGCTAAAATATGGTCATCGGGACATGCGAAATATTTTAGAGCGTTCCTCCGCAAGAGAAACCACTGCTCGTGTTGCAGCAGGTGCTGTTGCCAAGACATTGCTAAAGCATTTAGACATCCATATTATCGGATATGTAAAAGAAATTGCAGCAATAAAAGCAGAGGAAAAACCTAATTTAAGTATTCAAGAAAGAATCAATATATCAGAGGCATCTCCTGTACGCTCTTTAGACGATGCTGCTGGTAAAAAAATGATGGATGCCATTGACCAAGCGAAAAAAGACGGAGATTCCATAGGCGGTGTTTGTGAAGTTTACGTGGAAGGAATGCCTGCTGGTATTGGTTCCTATGTTCACTATGACCGCAAGCTTGATGGGCGTATTGCAGGAGCCGTTCAAAGTATCAATGCATTTAAAGGAGTAGAGTTTGGTATTGGATTTGAAGCAGCGCGAAAAAATGGTAGTGAAGTGCATGACGAGATCGCATGGACAAAAGAACAAGGATATTACCGAAAAACGAATCGATTAGGTGGTTTTGAAGGTGGCATGACAACAGGAATGCCTATTGTAGTAAAAGGTGTTATGAAACCAATTCCTACCCTTTACAAACCATTACAAAGTATAGATATCGAATCAAAAGAACCATTTAGTGCAAGTATCGAACGTTCAGATTCTTGTGCGGTGCCTGCAGCTGCTGTGGTAATGGAGCATGTAGTTGCCTTTGAAATAGCCAAAGCAATTTTAGAACAGTTTCCCAATGATCAATTTCCAAAACTTAAAGAAGCGATTGATCAATATCGTGAGGAAATTAGGTGTTTCTAAATGCATAAACAAACGATTCAAACAAGTACGAATAAATATGATGTGATAATCGGTGAAGGGTTATTAACAAATATTGCTGAATATTTTCCTAAACGATACACAAATATATTAATCATTACAGATAGCGCGGTAAGGTCATTATATGCCGAAACGATTCAAACAGGACTAAAGTCACACTGTGATAATATCGGTATAGCCACTGTCCCAGCTGGTGAAGCATCGAAAAGTATCGATTATTATTATCAGCTTTTAACAGAAGCAGTCGATCATCATCTTGATCGGAAATCATTAATCATTGCACTTGGTGGTGGAATGATTGGCGATCTTGCTGGGTTCGTTGCTGCAACCTATATGCGTGGTATTGATTTCATTCAAGTTCCAACAACAATCTTAGCACATGATAGTAGTGTCGGTGGTAAGGTAGCTATTAATCATCCGAAAGGAAAAAACCTAATCGGAAATTTTTATCCACCTGTGGCAGTTATTTATGATGTCAAGACATTAACTAGCTTGCCTGCTAAAGAAATTCGATCTGGTTATGCAGAAATTGTTAAGCATGGATTTATTAGTCGAAAAGCGTTCTTAGATCAAATCATGAAGACTAATTTACGTAACACATTGGACCCATACGATTTAGTCGATCAATTACAAAAAGGAATTGCAGTAAAAGCAAGGATTGTAGAACAAGATGAGAAGGAAAATGATATTCGGAAATTTCTGAATTTTGGGCATACTCTTGGACATGCGATCGAGGCTGAATTAGGTTACGGTAACATTACACACGGAGAAGCTGTTGCCATTGGTATGTTATTTGCTATACGTGTAAGTGAACAAATATTCCAAGTAGAGTTACCTTATGATAGTCTACTTCAATGGTTGAAGGAAAATAATTATCCATTAACGATTTCGTCTTTAAACATCGAACACGTAATAGATCGCATGAAACTTGACAAGAAATCAGAGAATGCGATAGTGCAAATGGTGCTTTTAGAAAAAATTGGGCAACCAAAGATTGTAAATTTGGAAGACCAAGTGCTTAAGAAACATCTTGAAATTTTTATCAGAGAGTTGGGTTAACATTGATCAGAGGGATACGAGGGGCCACTACTGTTCAAGCTAATCAGGCAGAAGAAATAATTAAAGAAACAAAGAAAATGGTTGAAAAAATGGTAGAAGTAAATCAGGTTAAACCAGAGGACATCGCGTCAGTACTTATATCTGTAACTCCTGATTTAAATGCTACCTTTCCAGCAAAGGCGCTTCGTTTAATAGATGGTTGGAAGTATGTACCAGTTATGTGTATGCCTGAAATAAATGTTCCAGGGAGTCTTGCACAGTGTATTCGTGTTATGATGACAGTAAACACTTCATTGAATCAAGAAGAAGTAGAGCACATCTATCTAAATGAGGCAATTAAATTAAGACCAGATTTATTAGGAAAGGATTAGTACAATGAGAAATCGCGAAAATGATGAAATGCGTATTCAGGCGAAACAAGTTTTTCAAAGTATGTCTCCATACACTCCTGGAAAACAGATTGAAGATGTAAAAAAAGAATATGGCTTAAACCAAATTGTAAAATTAGCTTCGAACGAAAATCCATTCGGCTACTCATCAAAAGTAAAAAAAGCCATTCCTCAAATGCTAGATCACTTAGAAATTTATCCAGACGGATATGCAAAGCAATTACGTGATGGATTGGCATCTAAGTTAGAAATTAACGAGGAGCAGTTAACGTTTGGTTGTGGATCAGATGAGATTGTTGATATTATCTGTCGTTCTTATCTGGAAAAAGGGACAAATACCATTATGGCTACGCCTACGTTTCCTCAGTATAAGCATAATGCTTTAATACAAGGAGCGGAGATTATTGAAGTACCATTAATCAATGGTTATCATGATCTTCCAGCAATGCTTGATGCAATCAATCAACAAACAAAAGTTATCTGGCTGTGTTCGCCTAATAATCCAACAGGATCCTTAATTCCAAAGGATGAGCTAATTAACTTTTTAGATAATTGTCCATCCAATATTATCGTTGTTCTTGACGAGGCGTATTATGAATATATTGAAAGATCAAAAAAACCAGATAGTATTTCATTGGTTCAAAAATACGCTAACTTAGTTGTATTACGAACTTTTTCAAAGGCATATGGTCTAGCAAACCTGCGGGTAGGTTATAGTATTGCATCAGAGGAAATTACGACGATTCTTAACATAACCCGAGGTCCCTTTAATACGACAAGCATCTCCCAATTATCAGCTTTAATGGCATTAGAAGATGAGGACTTTCTTGAAGAAACATATAAACGAAATATTGAAAATAAAGTCGCATTCATGGAGTTTTGTAATGAAGTTGGATTAGATTATTATGATTCAGAGGCAAATTTTTTATTTGTCAAACTACCAACTAGTGGAGACCAATTATTTGAATTCTTATTAACCAAAGGCTTTATTGTCCGTTCTGGCGAGGCACTAGGGCATCCAAATGGAGTTCGAATCACTATAGGCTCTAAAGAGAACATGGAAGTATTACAGCAACGAATCAAAGAATTTTTAGCAAATGTTTAAAAAGGAGAATAAATCGTGAAACAAACGGTTTTAATAGCGGGCCTCGGTCTTATCGGAGGCTCGCTTGCTTTAAGTATAAAAGAGATAAAGGGAATAAGGTTGATCGGTTATGATGCAGATCGACATGCCCTAGAATATAGCAAAATGAATGGTATTGTCGATGATATCTATTATCAATTCGATAAGGCGGTATTAGAAGCAGATATTTGTATTTTTGCTACACCTGTTTCCAAAACGGTTGACTTAATTCATCAATTAAACGAATTGACTTTAGAGAAAGAGTTGCTTGTTTCAGATGTTGGATCAGTAAAATCCTTAATTATGAATAATGCAGAAAAGATTACTTCAGATAAGGTAACCTTTATTGGTGGTCATCCAATGGCTGGGTCTCATAAAAGGGGCATCCAATCAGCAAAAGCTCATTTGTTTGAAAATGCGATTTATGTGTTAACTCCAACAAAAAAGAGTACTGCTGAGGATATGGAAAAATTGAAGGCTCTCTTAACACCTACGAAGGCCAAATTTTTGATCCTTGATGCAAAAGAGCATGATGAAATGACTAGTGTTATCTCCCATTTTCCACACTTAGTTGCTTCCTCTCTTGTTCATCAGGCAAGAGAGTGGCAAAAAATCCATCCATATATTCCGAAGCTAGCAGCAGGAGGATTTCGTGATATCACAAGAATTGCCTCCAGTAATCCAAGTATGTGGAAGGATATCTTTTTTCAGAATCGTGATAAGATGAGTCGTCTTCTAGCAGATTGGATAGAAGAAATGAAGAAGCTCAAGGATTTAATTGATTCTGGTGAAAAAACACAAATTCAAACATATCTAGAACAGGCTAAGGACTATCGAGACGGATTAGATAGTAAGAAAAAAGGTGCAATCTTATCATATTATGACTTATATGTAGATATATTTGATCAGCCAGGTGCACTTTTGAAGGTTGTCCATTTATTAGCAGAGCATGATATTAGTATTAATAATATTGAAATTCTAGAAATTCGTGAAGGAATAACAGGAGTTCTACGATTAAGTTTCCAAAATAAGAATGATCAGCAAATAAGTCAAGCAATCTTGAGTAAAAATAACTATGAAACAATGATAGAGGAATAGGAGAGATCGATGTTGTCTAAAAAAGTTTTATCATTTAAAGATAGAAGTCTAAAAGGGAATATTTCTGTTCCTGGAGACAAATCTATTTCCCATCGTGCCGTCATGTTTGGATCACTCGCAAAAGGGGAAACACGTATTACTAATTTTTTGGCGGGAGAGGATTGCTTATCTACCATTGCTGCATTTCAGGCAATGGGCGTCGATATAGTAAGAAACAATGATTCCGTACAAATCCAATCACAAGGAATCAAAGGATTAAAGGAACCAGCAGAACCAATAAATCTTGGTAATTCTGGAACAACAGCAAGATTATTAATGGGAATCTTAGCAGGTTTACCTTATCACTTCACCTTATACGGGGATGCTTCTTTATCTAAAAGACCAATGGATCGCATTACAAACCCTTTAAAACAGATGGGTGCAAAAATTGACGGTAGGGAAAATGGTAGACTTTTGCCCATCTCGATTCGTGGTGGTAATTTAAATCCCATCCATTATCATACACCGATGAAAAGTGCACAGGTTAAATCAGGTGTACTTTTAGCAGGCTTACTGACAGATGGAACAACAGTGGTAACAGAGGACACGAAGACCCGTGATCATACAGAAAATATATTAAAAGCATTTGGTGCAAGGCTTAATGTTAATGGTACAGAAGTAACGGTTGAAGGGAATAAACCCTTAACAGCTTGTGATATCGAGGTGCCTGGAGATATCTCTTCTGCAGCATTTTTCTTAGTTGCAGCCGCAGTTACAGCTGGTAGTGAAGTGAAGATCACAAATGTAGGGCTAAATCAAACACGAACAGGAATTATCGATGTACTCCAATTAATGGATGTAGATATTACGGTCAAAGAAGATCGAATCGTAGGGGGAGAGCCTATAGGTGATATTGTCGTAAAATCATCTAAACCAAAAGCCGCAGTCATCGAAGGTGACATTATCCCACGAATCATTGATGAGATACCAATTATCGCCTTACTTGCTACCCAAGCGGAAGGTAAGACGGTTATTAAGGACGCAAAGGAATTACGTTTTAAAGAAACAGATCGAATCGAGTCTGTTGTGAGCACACTTAAAGCATTAGGGGCAGAGATTGAAGCAACTGAAGACGGGATGATTATAACCGGTGGGACGAAGCTTCATGGTGGAGTGACAAATTCATATGGTGATCATCGCATAGGTATGATGATAGCTATTGCTTCCTTACTTATAGAGGAAGAAGTTGAACTCATTGATGATAAATGTATAGCTGTTTCTTATCCTGGCTTTTTTGAGGATTTAGACAAGTTATCCCATTAGAAAAAGGATATAAGGACCACCTCAAAAACTTTCTGTATGATCATGTACTCTTACTAGGATACTATCCAAAAGCCAAGCATTGTTGTTGGCTTTTTTCTTATGTAATTTTAGTTTTTTTCATCCATCACAAAATTTCGTTTAGTTGCTTCCAAACATTTTTTCCGCTAATATGAACATAAGTAGAGCCTGTTAAAAAAGAAAGGTTGAAGCATGTGAATCCATTAAACCAAGCAATAGAACTCATTCATAATGGCGAAATGAATGAAGCATTCAAGCTATTGCAACAAGAGGCTGAGAATTCAGATACAGACGGCAAATTAGATATAGCGGAGATCTATAGTGAGTTGGGAATGCAGGAGGAAGCAGCTCACTTATTAGAAGAAGTTATTCAGATAGAGCCTTACAATAATGAGGCAAAATTAATGTTGGCCGAAATATTTATTAATGATAATAATGATGAAAAGGCAATAATGTTATTAAATGAAATAGACGAACAAAGTGAGTCATTCTTACAGGCTTTAGTTTTATTAGCAGATCTATATCAGACCCAAGGACTATTTGAAGTAGCTGAATCCAAATTGTTAGAAGCAAAGAGAAGGGCGCCAGATGAGCCAATTATTGATTTAGCACTTGCGGAATTATTATTTTCAATTGGATCCTATCACAAAGCTATCATATATTATGAAAAAATTTCCAAGACAACAGAAGAAATGGGTGGCGTTAATCTTCAGGCAAGACTTGCGGAATCTTTTGCCTTAAATGGACAATTTGAGGAGGCATTACGTCATTTTCAAGCATTAGAAATAGAGGACCCTGATCAACTCTTTCGATATGGTTTTCTTGCCTTTCAAGCAGAACGATTTGAGATAGCGATTCAGGCATGGGAGAGGCTATTAGATTTGGATAGTGAATATCCTTCCGTATACCCATATTTATCAGAGGCATTTGAAGAGGAAGGATTATTAGAAGAAGCATATAATATTGTGTCAAAGGGATTAGAAATTGATCCATACAATAAGGAAATTTGGTTTATCGCTGGAAAAATAGCGAATAAGTTGGGAAATAGAGAAGAGTCCTATCAATATATGGAAGAGGCCTTAAAAATTGATCCAGAATATCAAGAGGCACTATTATTTTTGTTAGAGGCATTTAAAAAAGAAGAAAATTACCAAAAGCTAATCAACGTGCTGACAACAATCGTAGATATCGATCATTTAGATGGTGTTTTTCAATGGGAATTAGCCAAAGCATATAATGAAGAAGAACAATATAAAGAGGCATTATTTACTTACCAAAAAGCATACACTAAAATGAACAGTGATACAGATTTCTTAAGAGATTATGGCTATTTCTTAGTAGAAGAGGGGAGGATTTCAGAAGCAATTAGTATTTTCAAGCAATATATGAAATGGGAACCTGCTGATTTTGAAATTCAGCAATATATAGAACGGCTAATGAATCAAAATGATACTCTCTCATAAAAACGGAGGGGAATAGCAAATTGGAAACATCAGTAAGTGTAGAAGATAAAAAAACATTTATTCAATGGTTTCTTGGCCATTACCAACTAAAAAAGAGAGAAAGTGTGTGGATTTTAAATTATTTATTAAACCACTCACAAGTTCTAGAACAGGTTCATTTTGTTTTAGAAGCCAGATTTTGCCCAAGGGCAATGATTATTTCAACACATTGTTCGAAAGAAATCGCATTCCGCTTTTATAAAAAGCATATTGTCACAACCGATGCAGATAAGTCCTTTCATGATATTCGATTACACAATGACGAACCAATTTACATTCAATTAAATTTTAAAGGTGCGCAACAAAGTGTCCAATACATGAATGTTTTGGAGGATAATCCTTTTATTCCTGATGACTATTTTTTATCAAGTCATGACAAAAAGGAGATGGATCTGTGGCTTGATTATTCTCTATATAAATTTAGAAAAGCCAAAATCGAACAAAAAATTAATGAAGCACTAGATCAAAAAAATGAAGAAATGTTTTTAAATTATACAGAAATTTTAAAAAAGCTGGATAATTTGTCAGATTATAGGTATAATGATTAATGAATAGGAACTGTTTATACACAGATTCTCTTATTGATCGAATTTCATTTTGAGAAAGTAGATGGAATTCGTTTTTTTCTTGCATTTTAAAAGATCGTTACTAGCTTTTCCTTCACTAATTGAATGGTTATAAGGTAATAGATATGAATAGAAGTATATTAAAAGAATATATATGGCGATCTAGTGGGGGGAGGAAATCTTCATGAAATGGGACAAGGATGATTTAAAGGTCTATTATAAATCAAAGGAATATGTAGATACTGTCTGTATTCCGTTAGCTCCAATTTCTTACGAGAAGGAAGAAGAAGCTGTGAAGCTGTCCAATCAATATCAATCCTTACAATTGTTATCAACTGAATTAGAAAGAAATTATGTTGGTAGGATGATGTTAAGTCCATTGTATACATATAAGAAAGATAAAAATATGGAAATGGAAATCAAAAGAATGAATCAATGGATTCATGATTTTCAAGCAGATTTTAAGCATGTCTTTTTATTAACCTTTGATGTGAATTGGAGAAAGCAAGAAAAAGATCTTGATGGTCAGTTAATTTGGCTTCCTGCGACGTCGATTGAAGCACAGCCAACAGAGTTAACAAAGAAATGGATACAGGAACAAATAAGCCAAATTAGTGAATTGATTCAATCGTATTGGGACTAGAATGAAATTAAAAGGAGATTTTATTGACCATCTTAAAAGTTTGCGCTATCATAGTAATGTCCTAGTATAATAAGAGATTATAATCCATGAAGTCGGAATATGTGTAGAGGGGGGTAAATGATGTCGGAGAAAAAACAACAAGTGTCCCGTCGCCAATTTTTAAATTATACATTAACAGGTGTTGGGGGATTTATGGCCGCAAGCATGCTCGCACCAATGGTTCGTTTTGCAATTGATCCCGTTTTAAAAGCATCAAGTGCTAGTGAAATGCATGCTGTTGTTGAAGTTTCTGAAATTACAAAGGAACCACAAAGATTTGATTGGACAGTGGAACAAGTTGATGCTTGGTATACGTCCGATGTAACCCATAGTGCATGGGTTTACAAAAATGAAAAAGATGAAATAATTCCATTATCACCTGTATGTAAGCACTTAGGTTGTCAGGTGAACTGGGCTACAAATGAACCAGACGAATTTTATTGTCCTTGTCATGGTGGGCGTTATTATAAAAGTGGAGAAAACGTTCCAAATACACCACCAAATGCTCCTTTAGATTTATATGAATTTGAAGTGAGAGATGGCACTTTATTTCTTGGACAACCCGTACCAAGACAGGAGGTTTAATGAATGCTACAAAAGGTTTATGATTGGATTGATGAGCGTGTAGATATTACACCACTTTGGCGTGATATTGCAGATCATGAAGTGCCAGAGCATGTCAACCCTGCACACCATTTTTCTGCTTTTGTTTATTGCTTTGGTGGATTAACTTTTTTTGTAACGGTTATCCAAATTCTATCAGGTATGTTTTTAACGATGTACTATGTTCCTGATATTGAAAATGCTTGGCGTTCTGTTTATTATCTACAAACAGAGGTAGCTCATGGACAGATTGTAAGAGGGATGCATCATTGGGGTGCCAGTGTTGTTATAGTCATGCTATTTTTACATACTTTACGTGTATTTTTCCAAGGTGCTTACAAAAAACCACGTGAGCTTAACTGGATGGTAGGTGTGCTTATTTTCTTTGTTATGCTTGCACTTGGATTAACCGGATACCTATTGCCGTGGGATAACAAAGCATATTTTGCTACAGTAGTAACTTTACAAATTGCAGAACAAGTTCCACTGATCGGTGAATTTGCTAAAACATTGTTAAATGGAGATCCTTCTATCGTAGGTGCACAGACATTAGCCAGATTCTTTGCGATCCATGTCTTTTTCTTACCTGCCGCATTGTTTGTTTTAATGGCTGTTCACTTCATTATGATTCGTAAACAAGGGATTTCTGGTCCGCTATAAAATTAACGTTGTAAAGGAGGGATTTCAGTGAAGAGAGGAAAGGGAATGAAGTTTGTCGGGGATTCTCGAATTCCTGCTGAAAAGCAAAAATTTATTCCAAAAGATTATTCTGAATATCCTGGTAGAACAGAAGCATTTTGGCCTAACTTTCTATTGAAAGAATGGTTAGTAGGTGCGGTATTTCTTGTTGGCTTTTTATGTTTAACCGTTGCCCATCCTGCACCACTGGAGAAGATTGCTGATCCAACGGATGCTTCTTACATACCATTGCCAGACTGGTATTTCTTATTTCTATATCAATTACTAAAATATGAGTTTGCAAGCGGACCATATTTTGTATTAGGAGCACTTATCATACCTGGTCTTGCATTTGGTGGTTTATTTTTAGCTCCTTTCTTAGATAAAGGAAAAGAGAGACGACCACATAAACGACCAATTACTACATCACTAATGATTTTAGGTTTTGTTGCTGTATTTTGGTTAACTTACGAAGCTGCTGCTCATGTTGATTGGGAGGCAAAAGCTGAAAATAATAAACCGGAACTACCTAGTGAAGTGGAAATTGACACTTCAGACCCTGGCTATGCAGTTTTTGAAAAAAGCTGTATGCAGTGTCATGGAGGGGAATTAGAAGGTGGAGCGGCTGCACCAACCCTTATTGGAATCGATTATAGTGTTGATGAGATCAAGGATATTGCAGTGAATGGTATTGGTAGCATGCCAGCAAACCAATTCCAGGGCTCTGATGAAGAATTACAACAATTAGCAGAATTTATCGTATCTGTAAACGAAGAACAAGAGTAGTCTTAACCCTCGTCTGTTTGTAGGCGAGGGTTTTTCCTTTCTGTTATTGAAGTGATTAAAATTTTGTGAATAGAGATTGGAATCACAGACTGGAATTCTCACCATAGCTATCACATATATCTATGCGTAACAAATCTAATTATTTGTTTTATGAGGGGGTATCCTTTTGTTAAAATACTTATTTTTTAATCGCTATTCTCTAATAGCCTTGTTCACCATCAATTTACTCGGAACTATTTATGGGTACTACTGGTATAAATCCCAAATTGCTGAAACTCCTGCCATCTTTATCCCGTTTGTTCCAGATAGTCCTACTGCCAGTTTATTTTTCACCTTATTTTTATTGTTTTATCTTAATGGGAAAACTGTACGAACGATTGAGGCCTTAGCCTTTGTGTCACTTTTAAAATATGGGATATGGGCGGTAGTAATGAATCTGTTTACCTTAGTGGTGGATGGGCAATTACCGTGGACTGGATATATGTTGATGGTCTCACATGGAGCTATGGCTTTACAAGCTTATATTTACTCTCCATTATATACTTTTTCATTACGTCACTTAACGATAGCGTCCATTTTTTTGTTACATAATGAGATCATTGATTACGTTTATGGAATGATGCCTACATATGGAAGCTTGTCTGAATACGCTGATCATATAGGTTATTTTACTTTCTGGTTAAGTATCGCTTGTATCCTATTCGCCTATTTTAAGACGATTTATTCGAAAGAGAAAAAAGTTCATTCTAAATCCCTTTAATTATTCCAAACAGTATAGAGTAACTGACATATCTAACTTGGACACTTCATACATTAAGTATAAGGAATGTATGGAAGAAGGGGTTTGAGTGGACAGAAAATATTTATTTTGCGTATTTATTCTTATCTTTATTACTGCTACTTTTATAACATCACTTGTGAATGCACAACCTGAAAAACAACAATTAGTCCATTTTGAAAGACTGGTACAAGAAAAACGTTATGATTTAGCATGGAAAAAGCTTGAACAACAAAAGTTAGACTTAATGAATAAAGTACAGGAGAATGCTCCATCTTTCCGTCAAAGCTTTGAAAATATGGTGGAATTAAATATGCAAAACCTTCCGAATAGCTCTGTGTCCGATTATGAAAAAATGAAACAAGCTCAGACATTAGTCGTTGTATATGACGCGATCGTGAATAAAAAAGCACCTCTTTGGCACAAATGGAAGGAAGAATTAGAAATCTCCATCCAAGAAATACTTCATTCTAATGAGGTAACAGAGAGCCAAGTGAAGGCGGTTATGTATCAATGGGAGGTAATCTCTCCAGTACTTAAGATGTATCTTCCGGAAGGGGAATACAAGGAGCTAGAAGCTGATTTTGATGAATTATATCAAAACAGCACTTGGAAGCAAGATTCCACATTAGAATCAGTATTTCAGCAAATGTCGCTAATTGATTTAGAAAGCTTACAAAAACAGCAACAAGAAAATTATCTACTTTGGTTGATGTTAGTAGTAGGTGGATTTATTTTCTTGTCATTATCCTATGTCGGTTGGGTAAGGTATAAAGCAGAAGGAAAATAATTCATAGCTTCACCATGTGAAAGCACCCACATAAAAAACACACTATTTAAAATAAGCGTACAAATTGACAGATGTTCATTTTTTGACTAAAATTGACCTATATAGAATGCTTGGAGGAATGACAAATGGGGTATTTGATTTATCTTGTAATACTCATTGCCGTACCTTTAATTGCCCAATCAAAGGTGAAAAGTACGTATAAGAAATATTCTAAGGTAATGAATTCGAATATGGTAACAGGGGCACAAGTGGCTAGAAAAATACTGGATGATAATGGCCTGTATCACGTTTCAATTGAAGAGACAAGAGGAACACTCTCCGATCATTATGATCCAAGGAAAAAGGTAGTTCGCTTGTCCAGTGATAACTATCATGGCTATTCTGCAGCAGCTGCAGCTATTGCGGCACATGAGGTAGGACATGCCATTCAAGATGCAGAATCCTATGCATTTTTACGTTTCCGTCACAGTCTTGTTCCAATTGCGGGCTTTGGAGATAAAATGTCGTTTATCTTTATCATAGCAGGTTTCCTTCTTGGGCAAATGAACTTAGTCTTAATTGGAGTTATTTTTATGGCGTTTGCTGTATTATTCCAATTAGTAACATTGCCTGTGGAATTTGATGCATCGAACCGTGCAATGGCACAATTAGTTTCATCAGGTATCATTCGCAACAATGAAGAGAGACAAACAAAAAAGGTACTAAACGCCGCAGCATTAACCTATGTCGCTGCAGCATTAGTTGCAGTAGCAGAGCTCATCCGCTTTGCATCCATATTCCTATTAAGTGAAGAATAGTATTTCCTAAGGCAGATGTATATAGCATCTGCTTTTTTGATATGGAGAAAAAGTATTTCCGTTCGTAATAAATCAAGCTGTCGATAAATCTTCATTGATTAGGAAGGAATGTTATACTTTATTTAAGGAGGTATTAGAATGTATAATAAGGATAGTGTCCAGGATATGCAGAAACGAGTCGATGCTTTTATCTCTCAATTTGAAGAAGGTTATTTCTCACCAATGAGTATGTTAGCAAGATTCACTGAAGAGATCGGTGAACTTGCGCGAGAGGTTAACCATGTATATGGAGAAAAGCCAAAAAAATCTACAGAAGAAGAAAATACGATCGAAGCAGAGCTCGGTGATCTTTTTTTCGTCATGATAAGCTTCGCTAATTCACAAAATATAAATCTTGGCACAGCTTTTGATCAAGCCATGACAAAAATAGAAACAAGAGACAAGAATCGATGGACCAAGAAAGAACTGGAGGAATAAACATTGGATAAAATTAAAGTTATTGTGGCAGGACCTAGAGGAAAAATGGGTGCAGAAGCACTTCGTATGATCGAAAAACAATCAGATTTAGAACTAGTTGCTTGCCTTGACCATAAGTATGAAGGAAAAAACATACAAGAATTTGAAGAACTGCCAAACTTAGATGCTGTTATCTATACGAATATAGAAGAATGCTTATCAACCGTTCAAGCAGATGTATTGGTAGACCTAACAACTCCTGAATTTGGTTACATACATACGAAGACAGCTATTTTAAACGGAGTTCGGCCAGTGGTCGGAACAACAGGCTTTACAGAGGAAGAATTGAAGGAATTAACAGACTTAGCAGAGGAAAAAGAAATTGGTGTCATCATTGCACCGAATTTTGCACTTGGCGCAGTATTAATGATGCAATTTTCTAAATGGGCAGCAAAATACTTTCCAGATGTAGAAATCATTGAAAAGCATCATGATCGTAAATTAGACGCACCATCTGGTACAGCTGTTAAAACGGCTGCTTTAATTAAAGAAGTAAGAGAATCCAAACAGCAAGGACATCCAGATGAAAAAGAAACGATTGCAGGGGCACGTGGAGCCGATGTAGATGGTATGAGAATTCACAGCATGAGGCTGCCAGGACTTGTCGCACATCAAGAAGTGGTTTTTGGTTCAAAAGGGGAAAATTTAACGATTAAGCATGACTCGTTTCATCGAGAATCCTTTATGACAGGAGTTAAACTTGCTATTGATCAAGTAATAAAGCTAGATCTACTCGTTTATGGGTTAGAAAATATATTAGAATAGGTGATGAGGATGAACATAGCATTAATAGCTCACGATAAGAAGAAAGAGGATATGGTAACCTTTGCCATTGCCTATACGAGCATTTTAGAAAAACATACCTTATTTGCAACAGGGACGACGGGAAAAAAAATTAATGAAGCGACAGGGTTAACGATTCATCGATTCCAATCAGGGCCACTTGGTGGGGATCAACAAATCGGTGCCAAAATCGCAAACAATGAAATGGATTTAGTGATATTCTTTCGAGACCCTTTAACAGCACAACCCCATGAACCAGATATTACTGCACTAATAAGGTTGTGTGATGTTTACCAAATCCCTCTAGTTACGAATTTGGGTGGTGCAGAGGTGTTAATTCGTGCGCTCGACGCTGGATTCTTCAATTGGAGAAATTTAAAATAACCACAATTGGAAGATAGGTAGGTTTTGTATATGAAAATAGGAATTACATGTTATCCTTCTGTAGGCGGTTCTGGTATTATCGCAACAGAACTTGGGAAAATGCTTGCTGAAAAAGGGCATGAAATTCATTTTATCACCTCTAGTGTACCCTTTAGACTAGATTCATTTTATCCTAATATCTATTTTCATGAGGTTGAAATGAGTCATTATCCAGTATTTCAGTATCCGCCGTATGATTTAGCACTTGCAACCAAAATAGCAGAGGTTATCGATAATGAGAAGCTGGATATTATTCATGCACATTATGCAATGCCCCATGCTATTTGTGCTATTTTGGCAAAGCAAATGGCGAAACACCCAACAAAAATTGTCACAACATTACATGGTACAGATATTACAGTTTTAGGAATTGATTTAAGCTTAAAGAAAATCATTAAATTCGGAATGGAACAATCTGATGCGGTTACAGCGGTTTCTCATAGCCTGGTACAGCAAACCAAAGACATGCTAGAAACAAATAAAGAGATCGAGGTCATATATAACTTTGTTAATGAGAAAGAATATTATAAGCTTCAAAACACCAATCTGAAGGAAAAATACGGAATTCAAGATTCGGAAAAGGTACTTATTCATATTTCTAATTTTCGTAAAGTGAAGCGAGTAGAAGACGTTGTTCGAACTTTTGCGAAAGTAAATGAACAGATTCCTGCCCGGCTTCTCCTGATTGGAGATGGCCCAGAATACTGCCAAATTGTTGAATTAGTAAAAACGCTAGGGCTTAGTGAGTCTGTTCATTTCCTTGGAAAGCAAAAAAACATTCCAGAATTATTGTCTATTTCTGATATCAATCTATTATTATCAGAAAAAGAAAGCTTTGGTTTAGTATTATTAGAAGCAATGGCTTGTGGTGTTCCATGTATTGGAACAAATATAGGTGGAATTCCAGAAGTGATCCAACATAAAGAAAATGGTTATATCGAAGAGCTAGGAGATGTGCAAGCGTTCGCTGATCGAATCCTTACTTTATTAGAAGATAAAGAGAAGTATCTACAATTTTCTAGAAATGCAATTAATCATGTGAAAACTAACTTTTCTTCAGACCAAATTAGAAACCAATATGAAAGACTTTATCAAAAAGTTTTAGGAGTCGGACATGAGTAAATGGTTATTTTCCCATGCTTTTAAAATCATTGAACAGATAGAATCTAATCGATTTCAAGCATTTATAGTAGGTGGTGCTGTACGCGATTATCTGCTTAACCGTCCTATATCAGATATCGATATTGCGACAGATGCTTTGCCTGCAGATATAATGAAAATATTTGATAAAGTAATTCCTACAGGCATTAAACATGGGACTGTGCTCGTTCGGTCCCAGCAGTTATCTTTTGAGATCACAACCTTTCGAAAAGAAAGTGGTTATCAAGACCACAGACATCCAGATAGTGTGACTTTTGTCTCGGATATAGAAGAAGATCTGTCAAGAAGAGATTTTACGATGAACGCATTAGCAATGGATCGCAATTTCAAGGTCATTGATCCATTCGGAGGAGAAAGTGATATTAAGGCTCAAATCATTCGAATGGTAGGTAATCCTAATCATCGATTACAAGAGGATCCGTTAAGGATGATGCGAGCTGTCCGATTTAGTAGCCAGCTTGGTTTTGCTGTCGACCCGATAACCTTAAAAGCTATTCAAAAAAATGCACTATTATTAGAACATATCGCAGTAGAAAGAATAGCAGTAGAATGGGAGAAGCTTCTTACAGGCTCTTATATGAGAAAAGGCCTGCAGCTATTATTGGAAACTGGCATTCATTCACATTTACCTCTTTTATCAGAACACGTAGAGGTTCAAAATCAGTTAAAGAAATTAAAAGTGCCTTTCCCTAGTATGACCGCATTTATCGCATGGGCACATTTACTAAAACGAAATACCCCCATTTCAGCATGGTCACGCAAGTGGAAACTATCTAATCAACAAAAGAAGGATGCTAATCTACTCGTAAAAGTTTTTGATATTTTATATGACGAAAATCAATGGAAATGGGCTGTGTATCTTTTACCGGAACGTCTTATCTCTTCCTTTGTAGCCGTTTATACAAGCTTTACAAAACAACCGATTACTATGGAAAAAATAATTGATATAAAGAGGAACCTACCTATAAACTCTCGTGCTCAGCTTGATATTAATGGGAAAGATGTGATGAAATGTTTTCCTGAAAGATCGAAAGGTCCCTGGATACAAAAAAATCTAGAACGTGTGGAACAAGCAGTAGTCAACGGGGAAATTGAAAATGATTCAAAAAAAATAAGTGAGTGGATATTAAATGAAAGATTCTAAACGCAATCAATTGATACAGCTATTAGCGAAGCATGAAGAAGACTATATTTCTGGCCAAACATTGTCAGACAAATTAGGTATATCAAGAACAGCTGTCTGGAAGCATATTAATGAATTAAAAAAAGATGGGTATCAGTTCGAATCTGCCCCCCGAAAAGGTTATAAGTTAATTCATCGTTCTTCTGATCTCAGCGAAAGCTCGATTAAATGGGATTTACAAACAAACTGGGTAGGACAAAAAGTTTATTTTCAAGAAGAAATGGATTCTACACAGGATTACGCTCATCGGCTGGCGAGAAAAAATGCGGAACATGGCACAGTTGTCATCACTAATAAACAAAAAAAGGGTAGGGGAAGGATGAACAGAAGCTGGGAATCTAACCACCCAGAGGGTATCTGGATAAGCATCCTCTTACGACCTGACACCCCTCCACATCATGCTTCCCAGATGACGTTATTTACAGCAGTAAGTATTGTGGAATCATTAAGACTTATAACGAATGCAGATATCCAGATTAAATGGCCAAATGACCTCTACTTAAACGGAAAAAAAATATGCGGCATTTTAACAGAAATGCAGGCAGAGCTTGATCAAATAGACTACTTAATTATTGGTTTTGGGATTAATGTCAATCAAACATTGGCTACTTTTCCACAAGACTTAAAGAATAAATCGACTTCCCTTTCGATTGAAACAGGAAAGGAATGGAATCGCAAGGAGTTAATCCAAATTATCCTAGAGAATTTTGAAGATCATTATCATCACTATCTTGAAAATGGATTCCATCAGACAAAACAAAAATGGATGAACTATGCATATAAATTAAATGAAAAAGTGGAAGTTAAAACTCCAAAGTCGCATTATTCCGCTACCATTCAAGGTATTAATGATGAAGGTGCTTTAATTGTCAAAAAGGAAAATCAACAACTAGAAACGATCTATAGTGCAGAAATTCATTGGTAAGAGGGGAATTTTTTATGAAATCAACCATTCAATTAAAAGAAATGAAAAAAAATAATGAAAAAATAACGATGGTAACAGCATATGATTTTCCATCAGCTAAAATAGTAGAAGAAGCTGAAATGGATATGATTTTAGTAGGAGATTCGTTAGGAATGGTAGTTTTAGGATATTCATCCACCGTGGAAGTAACAATGGAAGACATGATTCATCATGCAAAAGCTGTAACACGAGGTGCACCAAATACATTTGTCGTAGTGGATATGCCCTTCATGTCCTATCACATTTCAATGGAACAGGCTATGGTAAATGCACAGAGATTAATGCAAAAAACTAATGCTCAAGCATTGAAGCTCGAGGGTGCATCCCCAGATGTTTTACAATTGGTTAAAAAGCTTACGGATGCAGGGGTACCTGTCATTGGACATTTAGGTTTAACACCTCAATCAGTTCATGTCTTAGGAGGCTATCGGGTGCAAGGTAAGGATAAGGCAACTGCCCTAAAATTAATCGATGATGCTAAAAAGTTAGAACAAAATGGTGCGATTAGTATTGTTCTCGAGTGTGTACCGGATCGATTAGCAAAACATATTACAAAATCACTTTCTATCCCGACGATCGGAATTGGTGCTGGAAAGGATTGCGACGGTCAGGTTCTTGTATTTCATGACCTATTACAATATGGTGTTTCGTATACACCCTCTTTTGTAGAAAAATATGCACAAACTGGCGATCTTATAAAAGAGGCGTTAAAGACATATAACAATGAAGTTAGAACGCAACAATTTCCAACTGAATCTCATACATTCTTAATGGAAGAATCACTTGCTAAGGAATTACAATTGGAGGAGTAACCATGAAGATTATCAGAAAAGTAAACGACATGATTACCCTTTCACACGAACTCAAAAATGCTCATCTACAGATTGGTTTTGTACCGACAATGGGTTATTTACATGAAGGGCATACCACTTTAATGGAAACGTCTATCCGAGAGAACGAAGTCACGATTGTCAGTATTTTTGTAAATCCACTTCAATTTGGACCAAATGAGGATTTTGATCAATACCCGCGTGACGAAAAACGTGATATAGATATATTAAAAAAACATCAAGTTAATTATTTGTTTCTTCCAGATGTGCAGGAAATCTACCCAAGTGAACCGACCGTTTCCATGACAGTCCAAAACAGAACGAATGTTTTATGTGGTAAACGACGACCTGGCCATTTTGATGGAGTGGTGACCGTTCTATCGAAATTGTTTCATATCACTAAAGCAGATTTTGCTTATTTCGGGATGAAGGATGCCCAGCAGGTAGCGGTGATTCAAGGACTTGTTGAAGATTTAAATTTTCCTATTCAAATACGACCAGTACCAACCGTTAGAGAAAATGATGGACTTGCTAGAAGTAGTCGTAATATATACTTATCTAATCAAGAACGTAAGCAAGCTCCACATCTGTATAGAAGTTTAAAATTAGCAGAGCAATTAATCATTGACGGAGAAATTAATCCTGTTATCATAATAGAGGAAGTAAAAAAATATTTAAGTTTACATACGGATGGAAAGCTGGATTATGTGGAACTATTATCCTATCCAGAATTGAAGCCTATCCAAACGATTGGTGGACAAATTATTATTGCTTTAGCTGTTTTTTTTGGAAAAGCAAGGTTAATTGATAATATAGTTATACAAGTAGAGAGTTAATGAACCGTATGTTTAGGGGGAAAACATATGCTACGTACGATGATGAAAGCCAAAATTCATCGGGCTAGAGTAACTGAAGCAAACTTAAATTATGTAGGAAGTATTACGATTGATGAAAATATTATGGATGAAGTTGGTATTTTACCACATGAGAAAGTCCAAATCGTTAATAATAATAACGGCGCACGATTAGAAACATATGTTATTCCCGGAGAACGAGGGAGTAGAACGATTTGTTTAAATGGTGCTGCAGCAAGACTTGTTCAACCTGATGATATCATTATAATTGTTTCCTACGCTCTCGTAACAGAAGAGGAGCTGAAGGATTTTCAACCAAAAGTAGCGATTATGGATAATCGCAATAATATTCTAGAAATCATACATCAAGAACCACCACTAACTAGTGGTTAATGAGGAATGTTAAAACTCTTATCATCTCACTTGATAAGAGTTTTTCTATCATGGAAGAAAAGAAGGCGTGATCCAATGAAAAAATTTGTCGTGATTGATGTGGAAACAACTGGGCATTCACCAGCAAAAGGTGATAAGATCATCGAAATTGGTATTGTCGTGATCGAAAATGACCAAATCGTGAAGCAATACAATCAGTTAATTAATCCAAAAAGCGGAATTCCCCCATTTATTACACAATTAACCTCTATATCAGAGGAGCAAATACGTGATAAACCTAGTTTTTCTGAGGTAGCCGATGATCTCATCCCTCTATTAGCCGATGCTATTATGGTTGCACACAATATTAACTTCGACCTCAGCTTCCTGAATGACGAGTTGACGCAAGCAGGGTTGGCGACATTGCAGCCTCCAATTATTGATACGGTGGAATTATCACGAATTTTCTTTCCAAGAGCACCAGGCTATAAATTAGGTGAATTAGCTCAACATCTCCACCTGACACACGATCAGCCCCACCGTGCTATTTCTGATGCCTTGGTAACAGCTGATTTATTACTCTTATTAATGAATAAAATAAATTCATTACCTATACAAGTTATCAATCAGTTATTAGATATTTCGGTGAAGCTTAAATCAGACTTAGCTATCTTGTTACCAGATGAAAAAGAGGCAGCAATTCGTCACGATTTATGTAACTACAACGGCTTAGCCATCAAGAACTGGCAAGAATATCAAAAGCCCGAAGCAGAGAAATATGCATTATCATTTCAAGATTGTTTAGACAGATTCTATGGAGAAAATGGCTATTTGCAAAAAAAGTTTCAAGAATATGAAAGAAGAAAAGATCAACAATGGATCAGTGAAACCATCTATGATCAATTTCAGAGGAATAGACATGCAATGATCGAAGCAGAAACAGGAATAGGTAAATCTATTGCCTATTTACTACCAGCCGTTTACCAATCGATACACAGTAAAGAACCCGTAGTGATTAGTACATCTAATACGAATCTTCAAGCAAAGCTAAAAGACGAGGATATGCATAAAGTATTCTCTTTCTTTTCACAAGAATTACAAGTGACATTAGTGAAAGGGAAGCAAAATTATTTAAGCATCGAGAAATTTTTTCAATTTTATCAAGATAGGTCGCAAAATAGTTATCATCATCTTCTAATTAAGGCTATGATTCTAGTATGGTTAACCGAAACAACTACTGGGGATTTAGATGAAATTCAATTACCAAAGAAGGATCAACAAATGAAGCAACAATTGGTGGTAGATAAGCAAGACTCCTCATCACCATGGTCTTCTGCTTGTTTTTATCAGAGAATGAAAAGAAAGGCAAAACATTCTCATATTATCATTACCAACCATGCTTTGTTGTCTCTTGATATTGTTTCAACAGATAAGCTATTACCTAACTATGCTTATCTTATTTTAGATGAAGCACATCGCTTAGACACAGTTGCTTCACGTTATCTTGGTAATTCGTTAAACTATTTTGAACTCAGTGCATTTTTTCAACGATTAGAAAAATCGCTAGGAGAAATAGATCCGCTTATCAAGATATTAAAGGATACACATTATGAAATTGACAGCCTATTTCGATTACTGTTTTTGTTCGTGAAAGATAATAATAACAAAAATAAAACCTATAATGATCGCGGTAGACTTCAAAGCTTATGGGATTTAGAATCATTCGACAGGGATAAAACAGTGATTCGAGACGGTGTGTATAGATCTATTGAGCTTTTAAACTTGCTATCCCAACAATTGTTGGAGGCAGAAGCTAACCTAATTGATCGTGAGACATATCTTTTGGAGTTAAGGGAATTTTCAGATAAATTGAAGTGCTTATTACTTTTGAGCGAAGAGTCTGAGGTGACTTGGTTGGAGATTGATCAAAATGGAGCAGAGAACGCAGTCTATATTTACCGTGAACTGTTCTCAGCAACGGAACAATTGACCAACCATCTATTCACACAAAAAAAAGGAATTATCATGATTAGTGGCACTTTGACGATCCAACAATCCTTTGCATATATGCGAAAAAGCTTTGGATTAAAGGAAAAAGAAGTTGATTGCTATCAATTAAAAGCAAATTTTCCATATGATCAAAACGTACAGTTAATGATTCCCAGCGATTTCCCTGAAATTCGTTATCCTCAACATGATGAGTTTGTTTTTGCAACAAGTGAAGCTATTCTCTCTTTAGCAAAATTAATCAAAGGTAAAATGCTCGTTCTCTTTACCTCTTATGATATGTTAAAGCAAACGTATTATCTTTTGAAAGAGACGGAAGACTTAGAGGACTACATGATCATCGGACAAGGCTTATCAACCGGTAGTCGAAATCGATTGATTAAGCATTTTCGCTCTTTTGAGCAGTCTATACTGTTGGGTACGAATGCTTTTTGGGAAGGAATTGACATTCCAGGGGAGGATCTGTCGTGTTTAGTCATTGTAAAATTACCCTTTCAATCACCAAGTGATCCAGTATATACAAAAAAAGCCGAATACTATAAGAAATTAAATCGAAATCCTTTTATGGAATTATCTCTACCTAAAGCCGTCTTTCAGTTTAAACAAGGCTTTGGGAGATTAGTTCGCAAGCAAACAGATCGTGGTGTCATTTTCGTGTTCGATGATCGTATAATGAAAAAAAGATATGGCAAATATTTTTTAGAATCCATTCCTGATGTCCCTTTATCGTATGAGCCATTACATCAATTGTTAAAAAAAGTAAATATTTGACTCTGATAAATATCGAACAATTGAGCAATCCTATTTGTAAATATGGATTAAAAGGTAGGATGGATTATGCTAAAAAGTGGATGGGCACATTTATTTCTTCTTTTTATTTTCAGTCTGTTCTCGATTATCGAAACAGCTTGGCAAGATGAGAACGGAATGGAAAATGGGGAAATAGATATGGTATTCTTTAATCTGCCACACGGGGAAGCAACATTAATTACTAATTATTATGGTGACAATATTCTCATCAATACAGGCTCTGTAAAAAGTGAAAAAAGCCTGAATCAGCAGCTTAAGCAAATGGGGATTACAGAAATAGATCAAGTTATTATTTCAAATGAAGAAGAAGCATATAGTGGGAATCTCCAAAATGTTATTACAAAATACCATGTGAATAAAGCGATTTTGCCAGAATCATTTGAAATGGAACAAAATCAATCAGTCAAAATTGAAAAATGGCAATCCGACAAGATTTATACGTTGTTTGATCATTTAATGGTACAAAATATTGATATTAGTAAGGACGATGAAATCAGTTTTATGCTCCATTATGGAGAAGAATCCGTGTTATTTTTAAATGATGGGAATATTTCGATTGAGCCAAAGCTAATCGATCAGCATAGGCAAGTAGATATTTTGAAAATTGCCGAGTTTGGAAGTGGGGAATCTCCTTCACAAAGACTGTTAAAACAAATAAACCCTATCATCAGTATTATATTCCATAGTAATAAGCATGAAATCAATGAGGATCTAATCGAAAGGCTTAACGCCTCGTGGATCGATATTTATTTTCTAAAACAGTCAGGAACGGTATATGTGAGAATGTCCCAATCAGACTATGAACTGTTGTCCTAACTATTTCCTAAAGGTTTGTTCATGTTATGCTTGTACAAAAAGCAGTTTTTGAAAGGTTTTTAGTTGAAAAAAATGAAGAACTACCGCAAAATAGAGTATATGAAAGTCGGCTTATGGGGGTATAATAATGAGTCAGTCAAAAATTGTTACCTTATCCACGGTGAAGGTAGATTTTCATGATGATTTATATAAAATAGTGGATGGTTTAAATCGAACATTAAAGGGCGACAATTTAATGTTCGGTTTAACATTAAGTGAGGATAATGATGAGAAAGCAATATTTACTATCTATCGAACTTAAAAAGTCATTTTGGATATCTGTTGTTGTCGTCATCTTATTAGGAGCATTTCTTTACTTTTGTGTACATACTTATCAAGGGATTATGAAAACCAAGACAGCGAATTTTTCAGATGTAGAGAACTTTTTGCTCGAGAGTGATTTAAAGATTGACGATATACACAGTATCGAACGGTTTCATGGTAATCAGTTATATTATGTCATAGAAGCCGAAAACATCAATGAGGAAGCTCTACTTATTTATGTGTATAAGGATGAAGAGGTATTCCAATATAGAGATTACGCGATGGAATCCTTTTACACACAAGATGAAATACTAGAAGATTGGAAGCAACGATGTACATCTTGTCATTTATTAGGATCAAATTTCGGTTTATTGAATGAAAATCCAAGCTTAGAAATTAAATATTTGGATGATCAAGAGCGACTTGTTTATGAGCATGTTTTGTTAAATGATTTGTCTGAATACCGTTTAACATTAAATCCAGTATATTAAAAAAGAAGGGTGAACATAATCATGGAATTAGCCAATCGAGTACAAACATTAACGCCATCATCTACATTAGCTATTACTGCAAAGGCAAAAGAATTAAAGCAAGCAGGGCATGATGTAATTGGTTTAGGTGCAGGCGAACCAGACTTTAATACACCGGAATATATATTAGAGGCTGCCTCCAAAGCGATGTATGATGGCTTTACGAAATACACTCCAGCAGGTGGAACACCTGGCTTAAAGCAATCGATCGCAAATAAAATGGAAAAGGATCATGAACTGCGCTATGATCTAGATCAAATAATTGTCACAACTGGTGCAAAACACGCATTATATACATTATTTCAAGTATTATTAAACAAGGACGATGAAGTCATTATTCCTGCACCATACTGGGTTAGTTATCCAGAGCAGGTTAAACTTGCAGAGGGAAAACCAGTTTTCGTCAATGCTAAGGAAGAGAACGAATTTAAAATAACTCCAGAGCAATTAGAAAATGCGATAACAGATAAGACGAAAGCAGTAATTCTTAATTCACCTAGTAATCCAACTGGGGTTATGTATGAAAAGGAAGAATTAGAAGCCTTAGGTAAGATATGTTTAAAGCATCATATTTTTATCGTTTCTGATGAAATTTATGAAAAGCTCATTTACACAGGTACGGAGCATTTTTCCATTGCCCAATTATCAGAAGAATTAAAAGAGCAAACAATTATCATAAATGGTGTATCCAAATCCCATTCCATGACGGGCTGGAGAATCGGTTATGCAGTAGGTAATAAACAAATTATTAAAGCAATGACAAATTTAGCTTCTCACTCAACTTCTAATCCGACATCTATTTCTCAAATTGCTGCAGAAGCAGCATATAATGGTGGAAATTCCGAGATAGAAGCTATGAGAAAAGCATTTAGTGAGAGGCTAGAAAAGCTCTATCAATGGTTAACGGAGATACCAGGAATTAAATGTGTGAAGCCAAAAGGTGCCTTTTATCTGTTTCCAAATGTAAAAGAAGCAGTCCAAAAAAATGGCTTTGATTCTGTTGATGATTGGGTAACAGCACTACTGGAAGAGGAAAAAGTAGCGCTTGTCCCTGGTTCAGGCTTTGGAGCACCTGATAATGTACGTTTATCCTATGCTATTTCCTTAGACCAATTAGAAGAGGCCTCCGTTCGCATCAAGCGATTTGTAGAAAATCATCAATAAAAACACGAAAACATTTAAAAAACACGGGTGAGATAAATGAAAGTAACCATAAACAAAGTCCATCAATTTGTGGACCAAGAAGTGACCATTGGAGCATGGCTAGCTAACAAGCGTTCAAGTGGTAAAATAGCATTTTTGCAATTGAGAGATGGAACAGGTTTTATGCAAGGGGTTGTAGTAAAGGCAGATGTCGATGAAACGATATTTCAACAAGCAAAGTCGTTAACACAGGAATCTTCTTTATATGTAACGGGAAAGATTGTCGAAGATTCACGTTCGTCATTTGGTTTTGAGATGCAAGTGAAGCATATCGAACTTATTCAAGAAGCGACAGATTATCCAATTACTCCAAAAAATCACGGGACAGAATTCTTAATGGATCATCGTCATTTATGGCTACGGTCTAAGAAGCAGCACGCGATTATGAAGATTAGAAATGAAATTATCCAAGCTACTTATCGTTTTTTCGAGCAAGAAAATTTTGTCAAAATAGATCCACCAATTCTTACAGGTACTGCAGCAGAGGAGACCACGGAGCTATTTCATACCAAATATTTTGAGGAAGAAGCTTACTTATCCCAAAGTGGACAGCTATATATGGAAGCTGCGGCAATGGCTCTTGGAAGAGTCTTTTCCTTTGGACCAACTTTTCGAGCAGAAAAATCAAAAACTAGACGACATTTAATTGAATTTTGGATGATAGAACCTGAAATGGCCTTTACCACACACGAAGAAAGCTTAGAAATCCAAGAAAACTATGTACAGTTTATCGCAGAATCTGTTCTCACTAATTGTTCATTAGAATTAAATACGCTGGAAAGAAACTTGGAAATGCTTCAAAAAATAAAGGCACCATTCCCACGAATTACGTATGACGAAGCGATTGAACTGTTAAAACAAAAAGGCTTTACAGATATTGAATGGGGGGAGGATTTCGGTGCACCACATGAAACAGCTATTGCCGAAAGCTTTGATAAGCCTATATTCATCACCCATTATCCAAAAGACATTAAAGCATTCTATATGAAGCCAGATCCAGATCGTGAAGATGTTGTACTTTGTGCTGACTTAATTGCACCAGAAGGTTATGGTGAAATTATCGGTGGTTCTGCTAGAATTGATGATTTGAGCCTCTTGAAGCAGCGATATATGGAGCATGAATTAATAGGGGATGCCTATGAATGGTATTTAGAGCTTCGTAAATATGGCAGTGTTCCCCACGCGGGATTTGGTTTAGGCTTAGAAAGAACGGTGGCATGGATTAGTGGTGTTGACCATGTTAGAGAAACCATTCCGTTTCCACGATTACTTAATAGACTATATCCTTAACGTTTGAACATGACGGTATCTCGTTTAAGTATAATCCTTTGCAGTTGATGCAAAGGATTATACTATTTATTATAGGTATGAGGGAATACGTTTAAAAGACGTACCAGAAGGTGGTTAACATAGATGAATGACAAGATCAGTAATGTCTTATTTGATCAGATCAATATACCTACTTCTTTATTATATCACTATAAAGATCTAGGATTGGATGAAAAACAAGTGATGTTACTCGTTCAAATTTACATTTCACAGAAAAATACGATTTACTTTCCAACACCTGAACAGCTCGCTCAGCATGTAACGATGTCGATGGAAGAATGTTCTGGTTTATTACGACAATTGATTCAGCAAGGATTTTTGAAAATTGAAGAAGAAGAAAATGATGATGTTATCAAAGAAATCTACTCTTTAGAACCTCTTTGGAATAAATTATTTGTAGAAAATGATGGCAAAGAGGATAAGGAGGACAAGCAGGTAGGGGAAATGTTCCTGCGTTTTGAACGTGAGTTCGGTAGGCCACTATCACCGTTTGAGATCGAACGAGTAAATCAATGGCTAGACGGGGAACAACATTCGATTGAATTAATCTATGCTGCTTTAAGAGAAGCTGTTTTGATGAGTAAATTAAATTTTAATTACATTGATCGGATTCTGTTCGATTGGAAGAAAAAAGGGATTCAATCTCCAGTGCAAGCAAGAGAATCAAGCAAAGCATTTCATGGAAAGAAAATAGACAATAAAGGGAATAACACAAATTCTTCAAAAAAATCACTTTATTATAACTGGTTAGAGGATTAGGGAGAGAAGGTTATGCTAACAAAGAAAGAAATACGTTTTGTATTAGATACCATTGCAGATATGTTTCCAGATGCAGAATGTGAATTGAATCATCGCAATGCCTTTGATTTATTAATTGCAGTAGTTTTATCGGCGCAGTGTACAGATGCACTAGTAAATAAAGTGACAAAGGATCTATTTAACAAATACCACACGCCAGAAGATTATGTGAATGTATCACTAGAAGAATTGCAAGCTGATATCCGATCAATTGGTCTTTATCGCAATAAATCAAAAAATATTCGCAAGCTTTGTCAAACTTTAATTGATGAGTATGACGGTGTTGTACCAAATTCAAAGGCAGCATTAGAAAAATTAGCAGGAGTGGGGAGGAAGACGGCAAATGTCGTAGCCTCTGTTGCTTTTGATGAACCTGCTATTGCGGTGGATACTCATGTGGAAAGGGTATCCAAACGATTAGGTATTTGTAGATGGAAGGATAGCGTCTTAGAAGTGGAGAAAACGCTAATGCGCAAAATTCCGGTTGAGGAGTGGAGTGATACACACCATCGACTTATTTTTTTCGGAAGATATCACTGTAAAGCCAAAAATCCACAATGCGGAATTTGTCCATTATTAGATCTTTGTCGTGAGGGAAAAAAGAGAATGAGGAAAGCAGAAACTGTAAATTAATTTCTGCCAATAGAAAAACAGTGCATCAATCACGATGCACTGTACTTTTTACCTATTATTCTTCATCATTGCCACCCTGCAGTCTATTATTCTCACCTTCACCATCATTACCACCGTTAGCTTCTTCGTTGTCTTCCTTATTATTTCCTTCATCGCCATCAGGTGGCTCTGGATTACCAGCGCCACCCTGACCTTGATCTTGTTGTTGCTCGTCTTCCCCTTCGTCAGGTTGTTCTTCATAGCCTTGGGTGGAGATTTCGACAGAAGTACTAGGACCTCTACCGTCTTCCTG